>Ga0206806_1102_pt1 | contig 18133 bp, 16 predicted proteins | sample Alteio_BWOrgCont_60_FD_152911 | JGI IMG/M metagenome (GOLD analysis project Ga0206806, IMG submission 152911) | Enriched cells from forest soil in Barre Woods Harvard Forest LTER site, Petersham, Massachusetts, United States -... | ecosystem: Environmental > Terrestrial > Soil > Temperate forest >... | reverse complement strand
ACCGGATATACAATACCACGGCAGATTCAACCGCTGATTTTGATTTAATGCTGGTTACCGAATATGCAGACAGCACCCAATTAAAACTAAGTGAAGTAAGGTTTAATGATATTATTAAACAGGAAAGGCCAACTGGCCCAAAATTGTTGAACGGGCTTAAACCAAATGACTTCAGGCAAAACGTATTTAGTAAAAAAGCGGCGACCTTATACAAAGGCGGTGATCAAGTAAACTAATATTTGATGGACAACAACACCGTTTGGAATAGTATTCCGCTGGAAGATTATGAGGCGCACATGGCTAATGCACAGGTTGGGCAATTGCAACTGCTGAACAGTTTAACCAGGAAGTACCTGCAACTGTTAAGGCCTGTAACCTGTATTTTTTTAGGCATTGCCGGCGGCAACGGCCTTGAACATATTGATAATACAGCTACAAGGCAGGTTATTACCGTTGATATAAACCCGCAATACCTTGCAAAGACACACGAAAGATATGTGGTTGCAATACCCGCACTGCAAACTGTTGAACTGGATATTGTGCAACATGCCGGGTGTGTTACTAAGTCAAAGATGATTTGGGCTGCCTTGATATTTGAATATACGGGTGTAGATGCCGGGCTTGCCTTTTGTGCTAACAATATTGCCAGAAAAGGCAACCTTGCGGTAACCATTCAATTGAATAACGGGGTTACCTCGGTAAGCAATACCGGCGTTGAAAGTGTTAAACAGGTTGGCAGTGTTTTTAAAGCTGTTGACCCAGCAGCATTGATTGAAAAAGCTACAGATGCAGGTTTTGTTTTGGTAGAAGAAGAGGAAAATTTTTTGCCCAATGGAAAATCGTTTAAAACCTATCTTTTCAAATACCAATGACAAGCCCGTACAAAAAATATAGCCCGATTAAATGTAACCCTTAAAGTTTGGTATATTACACCAAGTAAAGATGAAACATGCACAAACCTGTTAAACCTATATTATCCAAAATATTTACCGCTGCTATTTTAATGACTGTATGGCTAACCTTTTACTACGAGGTCGTTATCGCATTACTAATATTCATTTGCGCACTTATCGGTTTATTTATCGCGCGTGCAAAATATAGATGGCAGGTGTTATTGTTTTCTCCTTTTGTAATTGCTTCGGCATTTAGTTTTGTAGCGGGGATTGCCGATTATTGTGCTGGTAACGCAACAGAGAAAACTGGAAACGGCAAGGTGTCTGATGAATTTTTTAACCTTGATCCAGAATTAAGAGTTTGGCATCGGATGTCTGAATACGCATCAAATGACAACGAATTATTTACATACGAACCAAGTAATTTGGCGATTGAAATGTGTACCAAGCTTTTTGGAAGACAACGAGGTGTTTATAAAGGATATTATCCCGAAAAACGAACAGTCATTGATAGCTTAAAAAATGTACAGCCGATAAGGTATTTTGGAAACAAGCAATCGGAAAATGCAAGATGGCTGGGGTATAAATCAATAACCTTTAATTATAATGGCGATGCAGTAAAAATTAAAGATTCAAGAAGGGAGTTTCTTGTTTTTTTTTATAAATGCGATAGTGCGAAAGTTCTTATTTTAAATAATGAATGTATTCTGTTTCAGCCTGTTTCTTACCCGAGAAGATTGACAGTTTTCCTGGCTGATCGAAAAACAGGAGAAGTATTTGCTCATTATAACGATTAAAAAAATAGCTATGGCAAAAACCGATACCAAAGACCTACTTAAATTCCTTAAGCCTTTCTCCAAGGAAACACAGGAGTTGGTATTGTGGCTACGTGAATTTGCCTGGGGTGTTTGCCCAGATACCAATGAATTGATATACGATAACTACAACGCCCTCGCTATTGGCTGGTCGCCCACAGAAAAGGTAACGCACACCATTTGCAGCGTTGCCGCCTACCGCGGAGGTACAAATGTACATTTTGGGTTTTACTGGGGCAGCCAGATCGCCGACCGGGAAAAGATGTTATTGGGTGCAGGTAACCAATACCGTTACCTGCTTGTAAAAGACAAAAAAACTTTCCCCAAAGCTTATATTACCAAACTTATACATGAAGCCCATGCAAACTGCCTTGCTAAAGTAAAAGACCCCAAACTGTTGAAAGAAGGGCTTACCATTACAAAATCAATATCGGCTGCCAAAAGGGAACCGAAGAAAGCCAAAACCGCAAAAAAAAATATAATTTTATCGCAAACTATTATAAACGATGAATAAGAAATATTTCGCGCTGAAGTTATTGCCAAACAGGCCTGATTTTGCCCAAACTATGACGCCAGAAGAACGTGCCGTAATGATGCAGCATATTGGCTACTGGAAAGGCATAATGGCACAGGGCAAAGTATTGGTATTTGGCCCGGTGCTTGACCCCGAAGCTGTTTACGGCCTTGGCATAGTGGTTGTTGACGATGTGAAGGAAGTTGAAGAGTTTATTGCAAACGACCCTGCTGCATCAATAAATAAATATGTTTATTACCCTATGATGGCTGTAGTACCGGCATAAAGTTTAAAGTTTGAAGTTTCCAGTTTAAAGTTATTGCGGAGGAGGGTTGATCACAAGCAAGAATCTTCAAGTTTAAAGTTTTTGCGGAAGATTTCTTTTACCGCAAAGATGGTACGAAACGAAGAAGGCAGATAACTCGGAGTTTGTAATGCAAGGTTTTTGTGGAATTTTCTTACTTAAACATTTGACGTAGTGCCAGTTTTACAGAATATCAATACCTTGCAGCCGTCTCCTTAAAAACCTGTAACACCTTCCTAAGCAAATGGAGTTTTTAAAATCTTTAGGCAAAATACCAGCCGGTGCTGAACTGGAAAAGGCAAAATTGTCGGCCAATTTTCAAAATGGCGGTTTTAAAAACCTTTCCCCTACCGAGATGATGGCAAAGGATGCCTCGTACATGGAAATTATGTGGCATTTTATTAATAAGCCATCCAATTGTTTTCCCCCGTCACCTCTTCCTTCAGTAAGAACTGATCTGAAAAATATTGAATCAGGCAGACCGGTTATTGTTTGGTTTGGTCATTCCTCTTATTTGATCCACATCAACAAAAAGAATATTTTGGTTGATCCTGTTTTTTGCGGGCATGCCTCGCCGTTCTCATTCACCGCAAAAAGCTTTCCCGGTACGGATGCATATACTGTGGATGATATGCCTGAAATTGATGTATTGCTGCTTACCCACGACCATTATGACCATCTTGACCATGAAACGGTAGTTAAGCTGCAGCACAAAACAAAACACATTTGCACATCGCTGGGTGTGGCATCGCACCTTGTATATTGGGGGCTTGATAAAAATACTATTACTGAGTTTGACTGGTGGGATAGCCAAAGCTTCGATGACTATCTAACCATAACAGCCGCACCTGCGCGCCATTTTTCGGGCAGAAGTTTTACCCGCAACAAAACGCTGTGGTCGTCTTTTATTCTGCAAACAGCAGGCTACAATATTTATATTGGCGGTGACAGTGGTTACGATACCCATTTTAAAACTATAGGCCAAAAGTTTGGCCCTTTTAATATTGCACTGCTTGAGTGCGGCCAGTATAATGCCGCCTGGCCGTATATACACATGATGCCTGAACAAACAGTGCAGGCAGCCATTGACCTTAACGCCGGCGTATTGTTGCCGGTGCATTGGTCTAAATTCTCCTTATCCCTGCACCCCTGGGCAGAGCCTATAGCCAGGGTTACAGCAAAGGCAAAGGAATTAAACATGCCCATTGCCACACCATTGATTGGTGAGCCGGTAATTATAGGCGAAACCTTGCCCACTGAGAAGTGGTGGGAAAGGGTAGTTAAAAGCTAAAAGGAGTTAAGGGTGAAAGGCAAAAGTGAAAAGTGAAATACTACAACTACCCTGGGAACATTATTACTTTTTGCAATCTCAAAAAAAAAGTTTGCGTTTTTAGCGGACAAAACACCGTTTTGTATATATAGTTATATGTAAACTATTAATGCATGCTGCACGTGTTTGCAAGTAAAGAAAATATTTACTGCAAAACCGGTGATTAAAATTTAATTAATTGATTATCAATATGTCTTGTCCTGAAAAAAGTTTACAGGTTCAACTGAGAACAAATGGTAATTGCAAACAGGGCAAAGCCTAAAAAAAGACAAAACGGCAGGCCATCGAAGTATGATATAAGTTTCCGGCGCAAGATAGCGAAGGATTATGAGCAGGGTGAGCGTACCATGAGGCAGATAGCCTTAGAGCATGGGGTAAGCAAATACAATGTAAAGGATTGGGTTAAAAAATTTTCTTGCGAACTTGCAGCCAAAGAACCAATAGAGGCTGTAATGACAGAGGAAGAACAAAAAGAACTGCGAGCGCTTAAAGAGCAGGTGGAGGCTCTTAAGAAACAGCTTGAGTATGAGCAAATGAAGAGTTTTGCTTTTGAAACGATGATAGATTTAGCCAACGAAGAGCTGGGGATAGATATAAGAAAAAACTCTGGTGCCAAACAGCCGGGAGAGTAAGTAAATATTACCCGCATGCAGACATAGGCAGCATATGCGGGCTGTTTGGCAAAACAAGGCAAGCCTGGTATAAACAACAATGGGCGCAGGATGATGATACCCTGCGCGGCAGCATTATTATTAAGCTTGTAAAGGAGATAAGGCAGCAGATGCCCCGTATAGGCACGCGCAAGCTGCACTACATGCTGCAGGAGAAACTGCCATTGCATGGCATAACCATAGGCAGGGATAAGCTCTTTGATCTATTATCGGATTACGGGCTGCTGGTGCGGCGCCGCAAGCGCAGGCGGGTTGCTACCACCAACTCCAGCCACCTGTTTAAAAAGTATCCCAACATTATCAGGGATTTACAGGTACAGCGGCCTAACAACCTGTGGGTGAGCGATATAACCTACATAAGCCTGGAAGAGAAGTTTTGTTACCTGAGCCTGGTAACAGATGCTTATTCCAAAAAGATAATGGGATATTGCCTGTACCCTACTTTACAAAAAGAAGGGCCGCTGCTGGCATTACAGCATGCACTGGGCACATTGGGCGGCAAGCCTGAAAAACCGCTGATACACCACTCCGACAGGGGGTTACAGTATTGCTGTACGCAATACACCGCTTTGCTGGAAGACAGCGGCATCAGTATTAGCATGACAGAAAAAGGAGACCCCTATGAAAATGCGATAGCAGAACGGGTAAACGGCATATTAAAGGACGAATTTGCTCTGGATAGAGAGTTTAAAAACTTTGAACAGGCCCAGGCCGCCGTTACTCATGCCGTAAACACCTACAACAACCTTAGGCCTCATGCCAGTTGTAATTACCTCACACCAGAGGCTGCACATCAACAGGCAGGTTTATTGCTTCAGCGGTGGAAGCCTAAAAAAAGAAAGGAGGTACTTATGGAGTAACGATAAGGTTTGCCGCATAAAGAGGCGGCGCCTTGCTCTGGTAAAGGGAGCCGGCCCCGCCTCTGTATGCTACAGCGTTTTAAGTTGAAAACTTTGATTAATTTTAAACACTGTAAACCTTTTACATGGCTAACAAAATGTCATGTAAAGCAAAAACAGGATTATCTAACTAACCTGTAAACTTTTTTCAGGACGAGACCATATTTTAATTAAAAATAATTGGCAATTTTTGTCCTCCTTTTTCCTCCCTTTTTCCTCCCAAAAGATATGGTGTTGAAAGGTGTGACACAACGAAGCTGCCATAAAAAACGACAGTTGGATGCCAAGCAAAAGCAAATGTTAAAATTATGTTAACTACAACCTATAACCTTTTTCGTACGTGAATAGTTATATCTTTGGTTTATGAAAGCTGATATAATAAACATACATAATAATACAGAGCCTACAAAAGCACAACTGGAAATTTTACAGGTATTGTGGAAATTTGGTCCAAGCACAGTGCGTTTTGTAAACGACCAGCTAAACCAGCAAAAAGCTGAACCATTAAGTTATACATCTACTTTAAAGCTTATGCAGATAATGCTGGAGAAAGAAATGCTGAAAAGGGATGAAAGTAACATGACCCATGTTTATATAGCTGCCCTGGAAGAACAAAAAATAAAACGGGTGGTATTAGATAAATTTGTGGACAGCATGTACGACGGGAGTGTAAAAAACCTGATGCTTGAGTTGCTTGGCAACGACAAAACCAGCAACAAAGACTGGAGCACCATTAAAGAACTATTGCAAAAACTGGATTAACAAAACCAACAACAACTAAACTTATTTTATATGAACTTTTTAACGGGAAAAATAGTACAGGCAATTTGCTGGACGCTGATACACTCACTGTGGCAGGGCTTACTGTTGGCAGTGGTTACAGGCGTTGTAATGGTGCTGTCAAAAAGATCAGGCTCAGCATTGCGGTATAAATTATTATCGGGCATTTTCATTGCTTTTATAGCAGTTACAGGTTTTACCTTTTACAAGCAGTTACAGGCTGTTCAGCCCATTGGCAGCCAGGTAAAAATTGGTGTGGTTGCAAATACCCCGGCTATTACGACGCCCCTTAATTACATAGCACCCGTTGTTAAGGCAGATAATAACAGTTTACAATATTATACACGCCAGTTTGTTGACTATTTTGATGCCCATGCATCGTTAATTGTAACAATTTGGTTTATTATATTTATGGCCAGGTGTGTAAAAATATTAAGCGGCCTGGTACATATACAACGTATAAGGCATTATAAAACAAACCCGGTAAGCGATTTTTGGGCTGAAAGAATTAAAGCGCTGGCGCAAAGGTTAAATATAAAAAAGCATATTTTATTACTGGAATCTGCACTTATAAAAGTACCTGCTGTGGTAGGTTTTTTAAAGCCAACTATTTTAGTACCCATTGGTTTGCTGAATAAGCTATCACAGGAAGAAGTTGAATCAATTTTAATGCACGAGCTGGCACATATACGCCGCAAAGATTACCTGTTTAACCTACTGCAATGCTTTATTGATATTATATTCTTTTTTAACCCTGCAGTGCTCTGGATATCATCGCTTATACGCAACGAACGTGAAAATTGCTGCGATGATATTGCAGTTAACGAAACGAAGAGCAAAAAACAGTTTATACAGGCGCTGGTATCGTTTCACCAATACAATGCTGCGGCCCCAAAATATGCTATGCCGTTTGCAGCCCGCAAAACAAAGCTTGTTGACAGGGTAAAACGCCTTGTAAATAACAACAACAGCTCGTTAAATCCCGGCGAAAAAATTGTTCTTGTGGGATGCTTAATAATATTCGCCATAGCATTTGTAACAGTAAGCAACGGCCAAACAGACAACAGCAAGAAAAAGCCACAGCAAAATAATTCATCAACAACCAATAAAACAAGTACCCAGGGCCAAAAACCAACAGCACAGCAGGCTGAAAAAAGCGAACCAAAGCATGATGGCGAAGAAAAAGACAGGGCTACAGGTGATGATTACGATATTAATTACCAGGCCCTTGGTTATAAAGACCTTACCGTTGATAAACTAATTGAACTGAGAGACCATGGTGTTGATGCGGGTTTTATAAGAGAGCTTAATGCTGCAGGTTTTAAAAATATTTCGCTGGATAAAGCCATTGAATTAAAAGACCATGGTGTTAGCCTTGAATTTATAAGAACTATTGGCAACTTAGGCTTTAAAAACATTTCGCTGGATGATGCAATAGAGCTGCGTGATCATGGTGTTAATACCGAATTTATTAACAGCATCAGGCAGGCGGGTTACAGCAACCTTTCGCTTGATAAGTACACTGAACTAAAAGACCATGGTGTTAGCGTTGAATACATTAATGGGCTGAAAAAAGAAGGTATTACAGACCTTACCATTGACAAGGCTATTGAACTGAGAGACCAGGGTTTGAGCGCAGACTTTATTGAAGGTTTCCGCAAGGCAGGTTATACAACCATTACACCTGATGAAGCCCTGGACGCAAGAAACCACGGAGTAAGTGTTGAGTATATAAATGAAATGAAAAAAGAAGGTTTCCCTAACCTTACCCTTGATAAAGCTATAGAATTAAGGGACCAGGGATTAAGCGGGGAATATATAAGCGGCCTGCGCAAAGCAGGGTTTACAAGTGTTACGCCAGAGCAAGCGCTTGAAGCAAAAAACCACGGCGTATCAATTGAATTTATAAACAGCTTTAAGAAATTTGGTTTCACTGATATATCATTGGATAAAGCAATTGAATTGAAAGATCATGGTGTATCAGCAGCTTTTATAGACAGGATGAAAACAAAAACGGGCTCATACTTTAAGCTTGATGAATATATAAGGCTTAAGGATAACGGCTTTGACAAATAAAGACGATTTACTGGCGTACACACAACGTTGCTAAAGAAATATAAAGGTTTTTTCGTCCCGGCCGGGCGAAGGGATTTACAACCGCACATGCACAGAAGATAACCACCACATTTAATTAACGGGTATTGTATGCACATAATTATTCATAAAGAGTAATTAAGGCAGGTGCTGCCCCTTCAAAAAAAAATTATAAAAAATTTGTTATGAAAAAAGTACTTGTAACATCTTTATCAATCGTGGTGCTGCTTGTTGGCACAGGCTGCACCAGCTACGCACAAAAGGCGAAGGATGATAAAAAAGATGAAAAGAAAGAAGAAAAAAAAGAGAAAAACGATTGGCTTTATTCCATGCAGCGCGGCGAGCCTGGCACATGGAAAGCTTACAGCTACACTAATGAAATTTATTTCCAATTCGCCGGGTTTCATTGGAGCAATGGCCAAACGTTTGATAAAAGCGAATTTCCCAACCTGCCTTCAGGCGATGGCAACTTTTCGCTGACGAGGGAAGCCGGTACGGTTAACTTCAGCGGTCATTATGAAAATGGCAAAGGCATGGGCACGTATAAATTTACTGCCAATGAAGAATTTAAAACGTACCTGCAGCAATTAGGTTACCATGACCTTGACGAAGAACTGATGCTGAGTGTGTTTTTCACCAATATTGACAAAAGCTATTTTGCTTTATTGAAAGACAATGGTTACGCTACAGTTTCAGAAGAACAGTTCAAGGAGCTTGCTACACACGATGTTAGCAAAAAGAGGTTACAGGAATATTTTGACCTGTTTAAAAAAGAAGGCTATACAAACGTATCTCTAAACAGGCTTGTTGAATTGCAGGATCATGGTGTTGATGCTGACTTTATACAGAGCTTTCGTGATGCGGGTTTTAAAAGCATGTCATTAGAAAGAGCGCAGGAATTACGCGACCACGGTGTTGATATTGATTATGTAAACGGGTTTAAAAAAGCAGGTTTTGGTGATATTACACTGGAACGTGCACAGGAACTGCGTGACCATGGTGTTGACCTTGACTATGTAGCTGAAATAAAAAATGCCGGTTATAATGATGTTTCATTAGAACGTGCGCAGGAACTACGCGACCACGGTGTTGACGGCGATTACATTAAGGAAATAAAAAAATCCGGTATAAAAGATGCAACCCTGGAGAAAATACAGGAGTTGCGCGATCATGGCGTTGATGCAGAATTTGTAAACAGTTTCGCAGAACTGGGTTTTAAGAATGTATCAGTTGAAGAAGCCCAGGAACTAAGGGACCATGGCGTAAGCACTGAATTTATAAGGGGTTTTATTAAACTCGGCTATAAAGACCTTACGCTTGATGAGGCGAAAGAATTAAAAGACCATGGCGTTGATGTAGAATTTGTAAAAGGCTTTATGGATGAGGGTTATAAAGACATTTCGCTGGATAAAGCCCAGCAACTAAGGGACCATGGCGTTAGTGTATCATTCATTAAAAAAATGAAGCAAAAGGGCTTTAATAATCTTTCCCTTGCAGATTATATGAAATTAAGGGATGGCGGCTGGGATTAATAGCCTTAACTACCACTAAATATATTAACCATTCCCCGCAACCTGTTACCGATATGCACGGTACAGGTTTTGCGGGGTTATTTTTTTATTGGATGCAACCCACATGACTAATGTTTGTTTGTGTTTAATTAAAGAGCACTAATTTTATTATAGCAAATGGCTTAAAATAACAAACATGGCTTTTATTGATTACTATCAAACATTAGGCGTAGGCAAAACGGCAACCGAAGATGATATTAAAAAGGCTTACCGCAAGCTGGCAAGGAAATATCACCCAGACGTTAACCCCAATGACAAAGAGGCACACAAAAAGTTCCAGGAAATAAATGAGGCGAATGAGGTGCTGAGCGACCCGGAGAAGCGAAAAAAATATGACGCGTATGGTGAAAACTGGCAGCATGCCGAACAATACGAACAGGCGCGTCAATCACAATCGCAGCAACCGTTTGGCGGTGGTTACACTTATTCAGGTGGTGATGAAGACGACAGGTTTTCAGACTTCTTTTCGTCGCTTTTTGGCGATGCTGGCGGCAGAAGGGGCCGTAGCAGTAACACAGCTTTTCGCGGGCAGGACTATAATGCTGAACTGCACCTGAATCTTATGGACGCTTATACTACCCACCAGCAAACGTTGGCGGTTAACGGCAAAAATATTCGCATAACCATACCGGCCGGTGTTGAAGATGGGCAGGTTATAAAGCTTAAAGGCCACGGCGCGCCCGGTGTTAATAATGGCCCGGCAGGCGACCTTTATATAACCTTCGTTATAAATAACAACACGCAATTTAAACGGGCTGGCAACGACCTTTATTCAAATGCTGAAATTGATCTTTATACAGCCGTATTGGGTGGTGAAGCAACTGTTGACACTTTAAGCGGAAAAGTAAAGTTGAAAATAAATGCGGGTACACAAAACGGAACTAAAACAAGGTTAAAAGGCAAAGGCTTTCCCGTTTATAAGCACGAGGGCCAATTTGGCGACTTATATGTTACTTATACCGTAAAAATACCAACCCATTTAACCGACCAGCAAAAAGAATTGTTTACCCAATTGTCAAAACTCTAATGCTATGCAAACCGCACAATTAATAGCCACAGAAATATTTTGTACGCATTACCAGGCAGAAGTTAGTTTTATACGCACCCTGCACCAAAGCGGCCTTATTGAATTAGTTGTTGTTGACGAGACAGAATTTATACCTGAAGACGAATTGCGGAAATTAGAAAAACTCGTTCGTCTCCACTACGACCTGCATATAAATGTTGAAGGTATAGAAACGATCAACCACCTGTTGAGCAAGATTGAAATTATGCAGCAGGAAATGCTGGGGCTGCGAAACAGGCTGAGCATTTATGAGGAAGAGTAGTTTCGTGAGGCGAAAGACGTATCCAGTTTTAGCTACTCAACCACTCAACTGCTTTTTACTCATCAACTACTCAACCGCTTTCTTACTAATCAACTGCACCTACTTACCACTCACCAATTTTGCAATAAAAAAAGCAGTTGCTGCTGCAGCGGCACCAATAAACATTACTTTAACACCCCCACCCCACGCATTTACGCCGGTTAACCTGCTTTTAAAATAACCAAATATAAACAGGCATATAAGCGTAATAGCAACCGACAGTTTCAGGCCTTCAATGGCATCGTTTACAAAAAAGTACGGGCTTAATGGTATTAGCCCGCCAACTATGTATGAAGCGCCGATATTGAATGCACTTTTGCGCGCGCGTTTGGGGTCTGGTTTTGCGAGGCCGAGTTCAAACCGCATCATAAAATTTACCCAGCGGTCCTTGTCTTTCATAATTTCGGTAACTGCCTTTTCCTGCAACTCTTCACTTAACCCCCATTCTGCAAACACCTGCTTTGTTTCTGCTTTTTCTATATCGGGCAACTTATCCACTTCATAATATTCCCTTTTCAGTTCGCTGTCGTAATGGTCGCTTTCAGTTTTACCGGCAAGGTAGCCGCCAAGCCCCATGGCTATGCTGCCTGCAGCTATTTCCGCAATGCCTGCGAGAATAATAATTTTGGTTGGGTCAATACTTACATTTTTTACAGCGCTTACCATACCAGCTGCAAGGGCAAACGGTACCGTAAGGCCGTCACTCATACCAATAACAATATCTTTTAATACATCCGAACTCTCTAAATGCGGCTCATGGTGCGGTTGCTCATTCATAATAAACAGTTAATTGGGAGGAGTATAAAAGTAGCTATTTATTAGCATCAGCTATATGATTAAACTCAAACAGTGTAAAACTTCCATAACTGTACAAAGGCTGCGGCACAATTTCTCATTCAAGCACTTTCAAGCTCCTTGCAATAATATCAACACATTCATGTATTTGTTCAGCAGTAATGCACAAGGGCGGCGCAAAGCGTATTTTGTCCCCGTGTGTTGGTTTTGCCAGCAGCCCATTCTCCTTTAGCGCCAGGCAAAGCTCCCATGCTGCATCGGGGTTGGCGTGTTCAATTACAATAGCATTCAAAAGCCCTTTGCCACGTATGATTTTGATAAAAGGCGATTGTAGCCTGAACAATTCATGGCGCAGAAAATGCCCAAGCGCTTCCGCATTCTCCGCCATCTGCTCATCCTTCAATACCTGTAATGCCTCAATAGTAACAGCACAGGCAAGCGGGTTACCACCGTAGGTTGAGCCATGCTCCCCCGGCTTTATAGTAAGCATCACTTCATCATCAGCCAAAACAACTGATACAGGCATGGTGCCGCCACTTAATGCTTTACCGAGTATCAGCACATCAGGCCGAACATCTTCATGGTCGCATGCAAGCATTTTGCCGGTACGTGCCAGGCCGGTTTGTATTTCATCTGCAATCATCAGCACGTTATATTCTGTGCATAATTGCCTTACGCCTGAAAGATAACCTTCATCCGGAACTACCACGCCTGCTTCGCCTTGTATTGGCTCGAATAAAAAGCCCGCAACATTTTTATCCTGCAATGCCTGTTCAAGAGCGGCCAGGTCGTTGTACGCTATTCTCTCAAATCCAGGTGTCATAGGGCCAAAACCAGTATATGAGGATGGGTCACTGCTGAATGAAACAATTGTAGTTGTTCTGCCATGAAAATTATCTTCACACACAATTAGTTTAGCCATTCCCTCAGTAATACCTTTTCTATCGTAACCCCAGCGGCGTGCAAGCTTTATAGCTGTTTCAACAGCTTCAGCTCCGGTGTTCATCGGCAGCACTTTATCATACCCAAAATACCCGGTGATATATTCAGCAAACTCACCCATTTTATTATTAAAAAATGCGCGGGAGGTTAGTGTTAGCTTCTGCGCTTGCTCAATCATTTTACTAACAATGCGTGGGTGGCAATGCCCTTGGTTTAATGCGGAGTACCCGCTTAAAAAATCATAGTAGCGTTTGCCGTCAACATCCCAAACAAAAACGCCTTTTCCTTTTTCCAATACAACAGGCAGGGGATGATAATTGTGGGCGCCATGCTTATCTTCAAGCTCAAGGTAGTACGCACTTTTTTCAGACAAAGTTTGCGTTAACATATAAAAATTTTAGCGGTAAAAAGTATTTATCAAAAGTTGCAGTTGCCTGCAGCTATAAACAGCCTGCGGCAATAATAAAATAGCGTGCTTAAAGCACAACAACAATGTGGTATGTAAAATTATATTACCCCAGGGGATGGTCTAAGAAATCAAGATTTAACCGGAGAAAGTACATGCTGTTAATGTTTGCTGCTGCAAGATAATATTTTTTGGCCGCCCCTCAATATTAATTGCCCAATCACAGCATGTTTTATATCATTTCTGCTTTGGCTAATGCGTTCCCCTGTTTGTGTTTCTATACCTCCTTTTGTGTTTCTCTTTTCACTTTGCGCCTACTTCCCCGGCCGGATGGACGGGTGGTAAACCCATTTCCGGCCGGCTGTGTCTCTATGTCCCTTCCCCGCGCGCAATCACTTTCCTTCTATACCTGCCCGGCCAGGCTGCACGGGCCTGCCTACCGAATAGGCGGGTGTTTCTATGTTTCCTTTGTGCCTGTGCTTGCCCGGCCGAATGGACGGGTGGTACACCAAAACGCACCCAAACGCCGCACAATTATAGCCATTTTGTAGCCAATCCACGCCACTTTAAAAATCATAATACATTCATTATCTGTTTGTTGCGCTTTAAAAGGTGTCATATTATTATTTTTTAAATACCAATCCCATATATCATTAAATCGAATGCTTTTACTGCCTCCCATAAACTGTGTGGTATTCGCCATGAAAAATGAACCATCAACCATGAACCCTCCCTTTTTTAAACTTTAAACTGGAAACTTCAAATTTCATCCTTCGCTCCGATAACCGGAAACATGAAACTTGAAACCTGAAACTGTCTTCCATACCTATATATAAAAAGTGGTGTTTTGTCCGCTGTTTTTTGCAACTATTTTTATCCACAGCCCGGCTGGCTCGCGCGTGCCATCGATAAGGTTTATCAACAGGGGAATGCAAAATATAACTTTCCCCGCAGCGCGTCCTCAGTGGCTCTCGGGTGCAAGATGGCACTTTGCGCATAGGGCTACGCTAAGGACACTCTCCGGGAAAGGAAAACTTGCCAATACTTTTACAAATATTGGCGGTGGTATAGGGTTACTTCACTTATCGTTTTTCAAATTCCAGAGAAACTCTGGCTAATATTGCAAATCTGTAGAGCACTGCGCTAACTCATACAGATAGTAACACGCGTTTACTTTAATGAATACTACGAGGAACTAGGGGATTGGCTCGACATAACCTCGCATGAGGTTGGTGATATCAGGGATATTCAAGAAATTGCTGGGGGCAAACCAAAGTATTTTGGGACTTTTCTTTCTGAATATATAGCGGCGGGAAGCCATGATGCAAATGCAAGGGAACAAAGGGCTGATAAAGGAAGGGATGAATTTAACAGCTTTGTAGGTTTTGTTGATGCTTATTATGGTAAAGGGAAATTACAAGCACTATTTCTAAATAAAATAATACAGACCAGGACATAATCAAAAGAGTTAACCAATGGTGGGCTAAATATCAAGGTCAGAAGCCAAAAAACAATATTTCGAATTCTAATTATAATACATCGTCACCTCAAAAAAATGGCAAGCCTATTCCTTAATATGACAATAAGTATAAATTTAAAAACTGTATTTCAAATACTATATGTAAGCTTTATAATGATATTGTTTGAGGCATGCTATAGCAATAGAATTTATTTTGATATCAATAAGCAATCAATAGTGTCATGTAGCCCGAATAGAATTAGGCAGTTGTATATTTCGAATGATTCATCATCTGAAACTTACTTTATAGTTTGGGAAAAGGCTTCTTCCAGTGCCCCTAAAACCATTGACCTAAAAAACATTCAAGAGGGGTATATTATTTATAAAGGATGGGATAGAAAGCAAATTGCACTTACTGAATTTAAACTGTCTGGATTAGCAGTTTATACTATCAGTAGAATGCAGGGAGATGCGGGCAGCTATACAATAAACGTTTCGACGGATAAAAAGGGTGATATTGTTAAAAGCTCACGAACATCATGTGATGTTGATAGTGATGTTTCAAAATAGTTGATTATAAAAATAGTTAAGAAAAATACAGCCGTTTGTTAGCAATAACCGGCGGCTTTTTATTGTACCCCCTGTAAAACAGAAGAAAGGTTATCCTTCATTTTTTTTCTTGGCAATAAAGGTATCAATGATGTGATAGAGGGATTGTTTGTCTTTGTCGTCAAGGGTATCCAGCAGGCGTATTTTTTCCATCAGTGTTTTATCATGGCTGTGTACTTCTGTAAAAATCTCATCCGCCTGCACCAGTTCAGCCCGCAGCTCTTCGTAGTGTTCCATAAATAAAAAAGCGTGTTGCTATCCGTATGAGTTAGCGCAGCGCTCTACGGATTTATAATGAGAGCCAGTTTTTAACTGGCATTTGAAATACCCAAGGTGAAATAAAGTTATATAGCCGCCAATATTTGCATTAGAGTATTGGCGGTTTTTTATTTATTGTGCTCTAATATCCTTCTTAGGACAGCGCTCTTAGGATTTCTTATAAAAGCCATTCCGAATTATCGGAACGAAACTTCGGGCTTTGACTGGCACCGACGTACACTATCAGGGACTAAGATAAACAAAAGCTGTTATCGCTCTCCACTGCCTGCGGCTAGGAGTCAAAATATAAATGAAGACCTATAAGGTTTTTGAAACCTTATAGGTCTTATTATTTTGCCGTTTAGCACGCCGGGACTGCCCCTCATTTCCCTGTTATTTACTTCGCATAGGTGTTCCCTGATTTATTTAAAAAACTGTATAGACATTTTAGGACCATACAATGTATAGCTGTTGCAGGATTTATTTAAAAACATGTATAGCTATTTTAGGGCAATACAAATAATAATAAAAGCGTACAAGCAGTGTATCACAACCGTACACTTACAACAGCAAAACTTACAATAATTAGTTGATTTTCAATAATATAAAAAAACGGCATTTACTTGGCAGGCCTATACAGGGTGAGCCCGGATAATGCCCTTTAATGAAACTGGTAACGGGTTAAGCAGGGCCCTGAAGTGTGGGGCGGTAAATGTGACGCGGGTGTTATTGCGTAAAACCAAAGCAAAAGTAAATTTCTAAACTGTAGTAAACAATCACCCGTTCAGGGGGATTTGGAGGTTAACATGTTAAAAAGCTATTTAAAAACTGCTGTACGATTTTTATTAAAAAACAAAACATTCAGCTTTATCAACATTTTTGGCCTTGCTATGGGCACGCTTTGCTGCCTGTATATATTGCTCTATGTGCAGGACCAATATAGTTATGATCAGCAGCACAAAGATGTACAGGACATTTACCGTATTACCACTTACCTTGATTTAAGTGGCGATAAGCACAACAACTCAACAGCCTCACCTCCCATAGCGCCCACCCTAAAACATGACTTTCCGGAAGTGGAGCAGTTTGCCCGCGTTGTGCCCATGCTGGGCGTGGGCAAAAGCCTTATCAAATACAAGGATAAAAGCTTTTATGAGAAAGATGAGGTGTATGCTGATTCTACCGTTTTCGATATTTTCAACTTTCACTTTGTTGAAGGCGGCCCCGATGCGCTTAACCAGCCATACACCGTGGTAATGATGAAGCCGCTTGCTGAAAAGATATTTGGCCATGAAAGCCCTGTTGGCAAGCTGATTACCATTGACAACAGTTACGGCAGCCACGATTTTAAAGTTACCGGCGTGGTTGATGAGAGCCTTGGCAAAAGCCACATACAAACATCAATGTTTGTAACCATGCGCAGCGGCGGGTTTGGGCAATACACCATTGATAATACCAGCTGGGCAGGCAACAACTATGCCTACTCATATATAAAGCTAAAGCCCGGCACAGATGCCGCACAGCTTGAAAAAAAGATACCTGCATTTTTAACCAAATACGGGCAGGAACAATTGAAGCGCCTTGGCATTACAAAAAAGCTAACACTGCAGCCTGTAACTAAAATACACACCACGCCCGGCCTTGAAGTGGAGCTGAGCAAAACAGTAAGCCCTTCATTTTTATATATATTAATACTTATAGCAGTACTTATACAGGTAATTGCCTGTATAAATTTTATGAACCTTTCAACAGCCCGTGGCTCAAAAAGAGCAAGGGAAGTGGGTATAAGAAAAGTAATAGGTGCTGAAAGAAAAGATTTGATAAAACAATTTTTAGGCGAATCGTTTTTACTGTCGCTTTTAGGTGTATTGATCGCCGTGCCCCTGTTAATAGTAGCCTTACCCTATCTAAATCAAATTACACATGCTGATATTCAGTTAACTTTTTTTAGCGATTATAAAGTATGGGTAATGCTCGGTGGCCTTGTATTGGTTACAGGGTTTGTAGCAGGCAGCTACCCAGCGTTTTATTTGTCTGCCTTCATGGCAATAAAAGTTATCAAGGGCAATTTTAGTAACCATGTTTCAGCAGCAGGCATACGGCGTGCGCTGGTTGTTTTCCAGTTTGTGCTGTCTATTATTCTTATCACCGGTATTGTTGTTATATACAGCCAGTTAAACTATATAAAAAATAAAGACCTTGGTTTTAATCAAAGTCAAAAACTTGTTTTTAGCTTTTATACAGAGAGCACGCAACAAAAAATGGAGGCACTTGCCCAAAACCTGCAACAGTTGCCCGAAATAAAATATGTTACCCGCAGCGATAACTATTTGGGCAATTTTATACCGCACGACCATGGCGTGTACACCGCAGGCGGCAATATGGCTACTGCTATTGATGCTCAAAATATAGCCTGCGACGAATTT
>Ga0206806_1101_pt1 | contig 18261 bp, 16 predicted proteins | sample Alteio_BWOrgCont_60_FD_152911 | JGI IMG/M metagenome (GOLD analysis project Ga0206806, IMG submission 152911) | Enriched cells from forest soil in Barre Woods Harvard Forest LTER site, Petersham, Massachusetts, United States -... | ecosystem: Environmental > Terrestrial > Soil > Temperate forest >... | reverse complement strand
CATTGACAACTAATTACAAGGCCAATAATGCAACAATATTTTGCGAAGGGTTGTGACATCGCGGGGTGATTATAACCGAATAAATTTATAACTATCAGTTTCACAAAGCTATTAAAAATAAAAAACTCCTCTTTTTGCGAGAGGAGTTTTTATGTAGAAGTTTATTTATTTCTGTTTGGTTCCCGTGCCCGCGCCGGAGGCCGGTTTAGTACTGCCGCCATTTTGTTTGGCCTTCTCGTATTTATCAACTGCCGCTTTCAATTTATCACCAGTATCTTTTGCAAAGTTATACTCAGCCGATCCCGGCGCTGTAACCAGCAACATTTCATCAAGGTATATAATTGCTTTTTTATATTGCTCGATCCTGGCCATGCCTTTAGCGTGAAAATAAAAATAAGTAAACAGGTAATAGTCATTCCCAAAAATGGTTTTACCGTAGCTGGCGGTATCTTTAAAAAAGAACTGGTTTGCCGTAGTAATTGGTTCAATTGCCAGGCCCCAGGCTGTATCTTTATCAGCTTTTTTAGCCGCAGTTACCCTTATGGTGTAAGGCTGCGGTTTATCAGGGTAAGCAGCAGCATAAGCCTTGCCAACTGAATCTGCTGTTGCATATTCCTGCATTATTGTTACGCTGTCTTTTGTAACGTCAATAGAAGCAATAGCCGAGGTACCTAATTTATAAAAATCAGCTTCAGACAGTTTTGTATCACCCCTAAGTTTAGCCCTCAGGGTCATAAAGTACTCAACTTGTTGAAACTTGCCGGCCGCGGTCATAATATTTACACCTGTGGTAGCGTAGGTAATCTCATTCCTTTTTATTGTATCAACCTGTATGGCCTTTTGCAGGTAAACGGCTGCTGTATCTTCATTACCCTTAAATTTCGTGTACACCTTAGCAGCAAGCACGTAGTCATCCGGCTCTGGTGCTTTGGTTACCGCAAAAAACTGCTGTAAGTATTGTTTAGCCTTAATTGAATCGCCGGTTCTGTCATAATCATAGGCATACAACATGTTCAGGCGGTCAAAGGTTTTGCAATCCCCACTTGCCATAGAATCTGCCTTGGCAATTGATTCCTGGTATTTACCGGCACGGAAAAGGTAGTCAGCCTGGAAATAAGCCGTCTGGCAATCCCTGTCTGACATGGCTATATATTTATCAAGATATTCTTTTGCTGCGTTTACGTCCTTGTCTTTATAATAGTCAAAATAATCATAGTAAACCGGGCCGTAATTGGCATCGGCGTTTATAGCCCTCCCATACCAATCATCCATTGATGATTTGTTGTCCTGGCTTTGGTAAATATGCCCAATCCTCGCATAACCTGCTGCATACTTGGGGTCGCGCACAGTTGCATCTGTAAATGCCTGCACAGCATCACCGCCATGGTCGCTGCCCATTTTTAAATAATTAATACCAAGGCTTATATCAATATCCGGGTTTTTTGTATCAATTGCAGCAGCGCGTTTTAGTACGTCAACACCATACTGGGGGTCGCCCTGTTTGCTGTCGCCCATAGCATTTGCCCTGCCTATAGCGTTTAATATATCTGCATTTTCAGCGCCTTTTTTGCCTTTTGACGCTGTAATAGCCTGCTCAAACTGCTGTTTGGCCTGGTTAATATCACCGTTTTCCAATAAAGTTACATTGGCACTGCCAACATATATCCATGGGTCATTAACACCACCTTGAAGCGCCTGCTGGAATAGGGACTTTGCCTTGCCAAACTCCACTGAGTTGTTTTTGCCTGAAATTTCATAGTCCTGCAGGTAGGCCTGCCCCAGCCAGTAAATTGATTTTGCATCTTTTGGATTGGATGCCACTACTTTTTCAAGCGCCTGTATGGCACTTTTTGTTTTACCATAGTAAAGAAACTTAATCCCGTCGTCTACTGTCTGCGAAAATGAAAATATCGCAAACATCAGCGATAAGATTGTTAAGGCGCTTTTCTTCATTGTTTTCATTTTATCAAGTTATTAATCGTTATGTTGCTCAAAAAAATAGGGCACATATTCTTCCTGTCCTTTAAGCATTTTGACGGCAGGCTGCAATATACGTTTACCCGTTTATTATTTAATTATTTTATAAATTTCCTGACCGCACACTAAAGTCCATCAACGCCGGAAAAAGCAAACTTCTTCTAAATATCAACTGCCCCCTTTCAAGGCTCATAAATGTTTTAAACGCCCTGCCCATTGATACACTGTTCTCTTTTAATATATAATACAAAGGCCGTACCAGCGGGTATTGGCCATACATTATTGTGTACTGTGATGGCCTTGCAAAATAATTTGCACGGTTTTTACACTCCAAAATCCCCAGTTTTAATTTGTTTAAATAGGCTACCTGCTCTGGGTCCTGTTCGTTGCCTACCCAGCTTGACCCCACAAAGCCCACCGCATTTACATTGCGCGACACATAATCAAGTACTGCTTTGCTGCCGCCTGCAGCTTTTACGTTACTGCCAAAAGGTTTGCCCTTCAGCACCGAATCAATAAGGTAGCGCACTGTACTTGTGGCATTTTTACCATCAACAGCAACATCTTTACTTGTGTCGGTACCATTTAAAATATTTTGCAGGTACTGCCGGGTAAACACGCTGTCTTTTGAGGCTGCATTTATCACTACATCAACAGCATCATAGGCCAAAATATCAAAATCGGGTTTGTAGGTTAACTTCGATTCGTATATTTTCATTTCCTGGTCGGTAAGGCCTTTTGCCACAATTATCATTCTCGTACTGTCTTTCTGCAGATCGCGAAAGCAGTCTGCTTCTGACTCGTAAGTTGCAATTATATGCGCCTCAGGGTATGTTGACTGGTAAACTTTTATCTCTTCACTTATAACCGGCTTAAAACTTTCGTCAACACTTATATTAATGGTGCCTTTAAAAGGCGTGTCTGTCATTATATAACCCTGCGGCGCGCTATTGCAGGATAGTATTAACACAACTGCTGATAATACTAACAATAATCCCAAAATATATCCTCTTATCATTTCAACCTGGTTAATAATCCTTTTTAAATGCCCTGTACAACCTAAAACCGCCATACATAAGGCAAAGGCCCCCAAACATATACCTGATCAGTGAGTCCCTTGAAAGCAAAAGCTGTGTTAGCGCAGGTATGCCCAATTTATCGCCCAGCAGCATTATTATACCAATAACAAGTATAATGGCTGCCATGGTAAAATCGGCCACTGACCGCATTTGAATATATCCTTTCCGTTGACTATCCCTATACCTTTCTTCCATACAAAACTGTTGAAATATAAGATTGGCAATATACTTATTTTTTGCCGTTATGTTTATGTCAAATATTGCCCGTTGTTCAACAAAATATACTTCAGCCGTCGGTTAAACCCCGCACATAAACAACAAAATCATTATCACGGACAAGCATTAGATTGACACACGAGGCCAAATTACGCTGCATAAGTTTTTAAAAAAAACAATCGGTCAGTCATTTTTTCAGAAGTGTTCATCATTTTTAGCAAATTTTTATAACAATGTAACCTGCGCGCATGTTGCGCAATAAGCCGTCGTAAATTACCGCGGGCATCTGTAAAACTTACCACGTTAGTATTGGCAATTAAGGCGTTACAAGGGTTTTTGAATAAAAATGCTTTTACCTGCTTTCCAAAAAAACTGCTGCCTTTTGTATAGGATGCGGGATTAATTGCAATTCCACAGGCTTTATTGCGCATTTATATATTTTAACGATTTGATAAGAAATTGGTAACCCAACCAGGCCGGGATGCCGGCAGGCAGCTAAATAATAAACAAATTGTAAAAAACAGGGAGTTGCTGTTATGAACAACAAAGTTTTACTGAAAAATTTATTGTTCCGCCGAATGCTATCTTTGCGGCCATGAAAATTTTGATGGTATGCCTGGGTAATATTTGCAGAAGCCCGCTGGCAGCCGGTATTTTGCAATACAAAGCAGATAACGCTGATCTTGGGTGGGTAGTTGAAAGCAGCGGTACATCCCGCTACCATATTGGCGACCCGCCGCACCGGATGAGCCAAAAGGTTGCCCTTTCGCATGGCATTGATATAAGCAACCAGCGTGGCAGCCAGTTTGCAAAAGAAGACATGCTTACTTTTGACCTGATTTATGCCATGGACCGGGACAACTATGCCGATATTAAAAGAATGAGCGGCGAGTTATGGAATGAAGAAAAAACGGATTTGATATTAAATGAACTATACCCAGGCGAAGACAGGGAAGTGCCTGACCCGTGGTATGGCAATGAAAAAGATTTTAGGGAGGTGTTTGATATGCTGGATAAAGCGTGTGATGCGTTGATATTCCGGTTAACTGGTAAGGAAGGTTGATTGGTTGATCAGTTTGGAAAGAAATTAATAACATAAACCTGGCGCCTTGGCGCCTTTGCGAGAAATATAACCAGATGGCAAAAGTTAAAGCAGGCTTACCACAGGGCACAAGAGATTTTAGCGCGGAAGTGGTGCGCAAACGCAACTATATTTTTAATACCATCCGCAATGTGTTTGAATTGTATGGCTTTCAGCCGCTGGAAACGCCTGCCATGGAAAACCTTGATACATTGATGGGTAAATATGGCGATGAAGGCGATAAACTTATTTTTAAAATTTTAAATAACGGGCTTGACAGGGTTGAAAAACACCAAAAAGCCAGGGAAGATTTTGAAACTGTGCTGGCAGGCAAAAATGTTGACGGTATTACTGAACGCGCCCTGCGTTACGACCTTACCATACCTTTTGCGCGTTATGTGGCGATGAACAGCGGGCAACTTAGTTTTCCATTTAAACGCTACCAAATACAGCCTGTATGGCGTGCCGACAGGCCGCAAAAAGGCCGCTACCGCGAGTTTTACCAGTGTGATGCAGATGTGGTAGGCAGTAACAGCTTATTAAACGAGGTGGAACTGGTGAGTATTTATGCGGGTGCATTTGAAAGACTGGGTATTGATGTTACTATAAAGATAAATAATAGAAAAATTTTAACCGGCATAGCGGAGATAATTGAAGAGCCAAATAAAATTATTGAGATTACCACTGCGATTGACAAATGTGATAAAATAGGCATACAAGGAGTAAAAGACGAGCTAAGAAATAAAGGTTTTACTGAAGAAAAAATAAGTAAGTTGAATGACTTAATATTCTTTGAAGCAGATAGGATTTTACTTATTAATGCAACTCAAATAAGTTTTTTGAAAAATGGAACAGAATATAGCAAGTCAAAAAATTACCAGCAAGGTATCGAAGAATTGGAGTATATCATTAATTATTGCGAAGCGTTAAATATAGCTAACGTAAAAATTGATTTATCTCTCGCCCGCGGCCTTAACTATTACACGGGCACAATATTGGAGATAAAAGCCAATGGAGTGCAAATGGGCAGCATTGGCGGCGGTGGCAGGTACGACGACCTTACAGGGCTATTTGGTGTACCCAACCTGCCGGGCGTGGGTATTAGTTTTGGTGTTGACAGGATTTATGATGTAATGGAGGAATTAAAACTTTTTCCCGAAGATGTACAGGTGGGCACACAGGTATTATTTTTTAACCTTGGTGAAGCAGAAAGCAAAGCCGCTTATAACCTGGTGCAGCAACTGCGTAACAGCGGTGTGCGTTGCGAAATTTATCCCGAACAATCAAAATTTGACAAGCAGTTTAAATATGCTGATAAAAAGAATATTCCCTACGCTGTAATTATTGGCACGAAAGAACTTGAAGAAGGTAATTGCACTATAAAAAATTTAAAGAGCGGGGAACAGCAAACGGTTGCACAGGCAATACTTGGTGAAATGAAATTTGATATATAAAGGTAACCTTCGCACATAAAAAAATCCCGCTCATTTTACTGGCGGGATTTTTATGATGTTTAACTAAGTACAGTTATTTTGCTGCGTAAGATTTTTTGGTATTAAGCATATCCTCTTTCCGTATAAAAGTAGTGGCAGGCATAACTTTAGCCGCATCCAGTTCAGCGCCTGATACACTTATGTGCAGCCCTTTTACTTTTTTATCTGCACCGCGTTTAAAGGTTATAATACCGTCCATATAACTCATGTGGAAACTATCCACGCCCAGCATATCCAGTGTAGCATCGCCCATTGCCGTTGAAATTACCAGCCCTGTATCGCGCCAAATTATATCGGCTTCGTCAACCTGGCCCCCCGGGTCAAATTTATATTTTCCATACAAGTCGGCATACTTGGTAGAATCTGCCGCGCCTGTTCTTGTTTTTGCAAACAACGCCGGCGCCATAACTAACATACATACAACAAGGAAGGACAGCTTTTTCATATTGCTTACGTTGGTTTTTAATTTGAGCAATCAAATTACTACAGAAAATGGGAACAGAAAATTTTTTTATTGTTATAACCGCGAAATCTGCTATTACGAATTGAATACGGATTTACGAATTAAGAACCATATTTACATTTTGTCTGTCAAACGGTAAACCGCATATCAATTATTCAAAGATTGCAGGCATAGGTGTAAATAAGAATATGCAAAGAAAAGCCACTCTATTTTCAATGAAAAAGTTTGTCTTAAAGTTTAAGACAATCGCACGGTTATTAAGGCAAAGTTTCTGTCGATATTATTTTTAATGCGATAGTCTGTTATATTCGAGGCCTAACCACAAAAGTTCCCATCTTGTTTCACCGGGAGAGTGATAGTGAATATAGCACCAACATTTTTGAGCCCATCAGCCTCAATAGTGCCGTTATGCCGCTCAACAATTTTCTTTGACAATGATAGGCCTAACCCTGTGCCATCATACCTGTTTTTTGAATTGAGGCGTGTAAAAGTGTTAAATATTATTGAGCTGTGATCAGGATCAAAACCAATTCCATTGTCTGTTACCACAATCCTGCAAAATGGTCTGCTATCAACAGAAATAATATTTGCATTAATTGTTATTACGGGTTTTTCCGATTGCCGGCAGAACTTAAGTGAATTATTGATAAGGTTATAAAATAATTGATAGATCAATACTTCTACCCCTTCAATTTGTGGCAATTGATTGCGGAGAATTACAGCGTCCTTTTGCTGAATCAAAACCTCCAGATCGTCCAGAATATCGGATATAATGTTATTAAGATTCAGCATTTCGGGCTGTTGCTCAATGGCATTCATAGAAGAATAGTTCAAAACCCCCTCAATCATTGTTGCCATCCTGCTAGCAGATTCTAAAATCTTTTCGGTATATTCTCTGGCATGCTCAGTTAAACCATTGTTTAACTCATTTTTTAACCGCAGGCCAAAAGTTCTGATCTTCCGTACGGGCTCCTTAAGATCGTGGCTTGCAACATGGGCAAATTGCTGAAGATCTTCATTTGAGCGCTGAAGCTCCTTCGTTCTTTTATCAACAATGCCTTCCAATTGCATCAAAAATGATTTTTTCTCAGTTATATCACTTGCAGCACCAAACCATTCTGTAATATTGCCATCCTTACCAATAATTGGGATTGCCCTCGAAAATATCCAACCTGCAGTGCCGTCAGCTTTAAAAACCCGATGCTCCAGTTGAAACACGCATTTTGTTTTAATTGCCTCTTGAATTACAGTGTTTACCTGTTCCCTATCTTCGGGGGGAATATATTTTTGCAGCCAATTGTTTATAGATTCCCCTGTATTGTTAAGAAAATTTCTACCGTCAAGGTAATACATTTCTGTCCAGTCGGGGCTCATCCGGTATATCACATCATTGGTCGCGGTTGTTAGAGCCCGCAAGCGTTGCTCGCTGTCTCTTAATGCTTCTGCAGTTTGGGTGCGTTCTATCAAATCTGCTGCCAGCCTCGCCAGGATGTCAAGCAGATCTAAATGACGTTGTGGGGGGGTATGAGGGAAGTTCCAATGAGTTGATATCATCCCGAGGAGCTTTCCGCTCCTGGAGTACAACGGTGTGCTTTGCGCGGAAAATATTCCAGCTTCCAGAAAAAGCGGCAAGGTTGGCATATTCTGCATGAAGTCACAAGTCGAAAAGTCTGGAATAACCACGCGCCTCTGAGCCCGCAATGCTGCACCGCATGAACTGCCGGTATTACGATGTACCCATTCCCAAAATTTTTCCGCTTCCTGGCTAAATCCGCTGGAAGCGAGCAAACGAAGTCTTCCGACGTTGCCCGGGTCAGGATAAAGCATTTGCATACTCGCATATTGTGAACGCATTATTGCCACCGCAGCCTCAACTATTTTTTTATACAGCCCGGCCGTTCCATCTTCCTGTATAAGTTCTATGCTAAGCTGATGCAAAAGCCTGGCATCAGCCAATTCAGCTTCTAGCCGCTCTTTGCTCAAAGATGATTTGGTACTGATATACCCCTCACTATCTTGGGTATAATCGGCAAGTTCTGAAATTGTTGATATACGCATATCTTTCAGTTAAACGTCAAATGATGTATTCGAAAAAAGCCGGTAAGAAATATAAAATTCCTGCCTTAAACGCAATTCCTGACCATGTTTTTTCCCTTTCTGCTCCTGGCTAACTCACTCTAACACTTTTGAAACTTTTAAGTTGGCTTAAAAGAGAATCTTGTGAACTTGTTGCCACGATCTCGAGAATTTTAGATAACTCCATAAAATCTTCGGGCTTTGTAACAAACAAAAACGCACCCAGGCTATAAGCCAGTTCGATATCCTTTTTTGCTGAAGATGTCGAGTACATTATAGCGGGAATGCTCTTGTAGTCAGAATTTTTCTTCAATGTTCTAAGGCACTCCCAGCCATTCATTACCGGCATGTTTATATCCAAAAAAATTACATCTGGTTTACCCGTGGTATGGTTTGATAATAACTCAAATAATTCTAAACCGTTTTCCACGGTTATACATTCCATAACTGGAGCTACAAGATTAAGTGCTTCGCAAAATAAACTTGCATCATCCGCATCATCATCGGCCAGAAGGAATTTTTTTTTAAAAGGTGTCAATTTTAACTTTTGATAAAGTTAGTGTTTTTTCATATAAGGATAATTTAAATATAACATTTGAATGCAAAGATTTGTGTGCGTTTTGCTAACGTTACTATTGATAGATGCCACCTCACTTTAAAGGTAATTTGTGTTTGCACATGTTTTGCCTGTATTCTCACCTGCTAACCAGCTATTCCTTCCAGCACCAATGCAGCGCCCTGCCCTACACCAACACACATGGTGGCGAGGCCATATTTACTTTGCTGCCGGCGCATTTCGTGCACCAGGGTAGTGGTTATGCGTGCACCGCTGCAGCCAAGGGGGTGACCCAGCGCGATAGCACCGCCATTAACATTAACTTTTGCGGGGTCAGCACCAAGCTCCTTAATGCAGGCGAGGCTTTGACTGGCAAATGCCTCGTTCAATTCAACAAGGTTAATATCATTCATTGTAACGCCTGCGCGCTGCATCGCCTTCATGCTGGCAGGGTAAGGCCCCATGCCCATTATAGCAGGGTCAACGCCGGCAACTGCCATACTTGCCACCCTTGCAATGGGTTGCAGGTTAAACTGTTTAACCGCTTCTTCACTGGCCAGCAGTAAAGCAGAGGCACCATCGTTTATACCGCTGCTGTTACCGGCTGTAACGGTACCTTCTTTTGCAAAAGCAGGTTTAAGCCCGGCCAGCTTTTCAAGCGTGGTTTGTCGGGGATGTTCATCCTGGCTAAACCAGCTTATAAGCCGGTCGTTTACCATTTCAACAGCCACCACTTCTTCAAGCCATTTATCTTCTGCAAGTGCAGCAAAATATTTCTCCTGTGACGACAATGCAAATGCATCCTGCTGCTCACGCGTGATGTTCCATTCCTTGGCTACGTTCTCTGCGGTTTCGCCCATGCTGTAAGGGTAATACCTTTCACTTAAAAACGGGTTGGTAAACCGCCAACCGATGGTAGTATCAAAAATTTCGGCCTTACGGCTAAAAGCACCTTCGCCTTTGGGCATTACAAAAGGTGCACGCGTCATACTTTCTACACCGGCAGCAATATACAGCATTCCTTCCCCGCACATAATTGCGCGGGCAGCATCCATTACAGCCTGCAGCCCGCTGGCACACAAGCGGTTAACAGTATTACCAGCCACGTTTACCGGCAGGCCTGCCAGCAAAACTGCCATACGTGCTACATTGCGGTTGTCTTCGCCTGCCTGGTTTGCACAACCTGCGATAACATCTTCAATAGCACCGGCGTCAATACCCTCGTTACGGGCCATAATAGCACGTAAAACATAAGCCAATAAATCGTCAGGGCGTATTGAACTTAGCTTGCCGCCGTACCGGCCAATTGGCGTACGAACGGCATCAATAATATAGGCAGGTTTCATGGGCGCAAGATAGTTTATTGCGCGATTAGTTGATAAGCGGGTTGCCGGTTACCCGTTATTGGTGAAGGCTGCAGGCAGCGAAGTTAGCAGTGCGGGTTACCGGTAAAGACGCAGTAATTTATAAAGCCCTCGGCAGACGCTGTTAAATTTGGCGGGTACTTTTATCCACATGTTTTTTAGCCGCTGTTAATAAAATATTTGCTTTTTTTATTAAAAAGTGCTACCTTGTACCATTGCTTTAAAAGGCATTTAATCCGTTCTCAACTGAAACAGGCTACCTGTAAAAAATAACCCTTGTAATTCAATATCCACTACTTTAACCCAAGTTAGGCAATCCAGTCCTGAAAAAACCATGCACATAGAGGAAATGTTTTTTGCGCCAGTATTTATTAAACATTTAAAACCTTTATTTATGGCAACTTTTTACGCAGCACTTATTCCCATTGTAGCGGGCAGTGTAATGATTTTTGTTATAATTAAGAATCGCCCGGCTAAAAACCATTAAGGCGAAGCGTTTGAATGTAACGCCCATTGCAATTATGCTTTGGGGGATGTATTTTATTGCCCAATTTATAGCCCGTTAAAAAATCCACCGCCCCATACTAATTTATGGGGCAAAACCCTTTGTGTTTTTTGTGATTGTCATTGATTGATTGAACTATCTGCACAATACTTTTGGTGCATCGCCTCATTCTTCTCACCAATCCCTCTTTACCGTAACGAGACCCCTTTATGCTTGCAAATAGCCAGAAGCAGTAGTGCCTTTTCTGAACAATAAACTGTTGTCTAATCGCCGGTTTAACGTGTAACCGCAGTTCCCGTGTTCACTTCGATTTTGACCTACCGAGGATAAAAAATATATTTTGAAAAAACACCCGTTTTTAGCGGACAAAACAGCGGTTTATATATATATGACAAGCAAGGCGAATGTTGAATGGCCTAAGGCGGAAAGCAGAAAGTTTGAAAGATGGAGAAATGGACGAACATGCAAGACTGGAGAACTGGCTGCTGTTTAAAACGCACAGGATGCAAAATGAATACATAAAACGTTTTTGCATTATTGAAACATAACAACAAGAAGATCAATATACTATGCTTTTTTACAGGTTAACTTTTGGGAAACTTTTTCCAACTTTTGGGATACTTTTTCCCTCTTTTTTTGTGCAGCCTAAGCAGGTTACTGCCAGTGCTAAGCCTGTACTTTGCAGACCCTGGTTTGCAGTGAGCAACAAAAAAACGGCTTTAATGGGCTATATTTGCACGATGATTGAGACGCAGCCTAAGAATATAAGGCATATAACATTGCATGAAATAGAAGAATATTTTGTTGCCGCCGGTGACAAAAAATTCAGGGCAAAGCAGGTGTATGAATGGCTTTGGAAAAAACACGCCCAAAGCTTTGAAGATATGACCAACCTGAGCAAAGACCTAAGGCAGAAACTTGCAACGGAATTTACTTTACCTGCACTTACTATCAGCACTACACAGGTTAGCGAAGACGGTACCATAAAAAGCCGTTTTAAAACATTTGACAATCACGCTGTTGAAGGTGTTTTAATACCTACCGAGGAACGTAAAACAGCCTGTGTTAGCAGCCAGATAGGCTGCAGCCTTAGCTGCAAGTTTTGTGCAACAGGCTATATGGAACGCAAACGCAACCTTAGCTACGACGAGATTTATGACGAGGTGGCGCTTATAAACCAGCAAAGTGAAAAAAACTACGGCAAAAAACTTACTAATATAGTTTTTATGGGCATGGGTGAGCCCCTGCTTAATTATAATAACGTATTAAAAGCCGTTGAACGGATAAGCGCGGAAGATGGTTTGGGCATGAGCCCCCGCCGCATTACCGTTAGCACAGCCGGTGTATCAAAAATGATCCGCAAGCTGGGCGACGACCAGGTGCGGTTTAAGTTAGCACTTAGCCTGCATGCGGCTAACGACAAAAAGCGTAATGAAATAATGCCCATTAATGAAACCAATAACATTAAAGAGCTGACAAATGCGCTGAATTATTTTTACAAGCAAACCAAGAACGAGATTACACTGGAGTACATACTGTTTAAGAATTTTAATGACAGCCAGAAGGATGCCGATGAACTTATTAAGGTATACAGGCAGGTTCCGGCTGACCTTATTAATATTATTGAATACAACCCTATTGACGATGCTAAATTTGCCAAACCCGACGATGATGTGGTTATGCGTTTTATGCAGCATCTTGAAACGCACAAAGTTAATGCCCGCCTGCGCCGCAGCCGGGGTAAGGATATTGATGCCGCCTGCGGACAATTGGCAAATAAGGGATAGTTGAATGTGCAGTTAAGCGCGATCAGCTTCACTTATTTTTAACGTTATGCCTTACTATTAATGCCCGTGCAACAATTTCTTTTAATATTTCATCCAATTTATCAGCGGCCTGCTTAAGCATACCAAAGTAAAGCATTTGCTCTTCGTTAAGCTCACCTTCCTGCATTAAAGCTATTATGCCCTGTATATTAGTTAACGGTGAACGTACAATATGCGACTGTAAAAACGCAATTTGTTTAAGTTCTTCATTTTGTTTGCGCAGGGCCTCTTCTTTTTCTTTAATGCTTGTAATATCAATAGTATTTACCAAAATGGCCTTTACATGTTCGTCAGCACCAAAAACAGGGTGCATGTTTACGCGCAGCCAAACCTGTTTTCCGCCAATAGTTGCATTTGCTTCATAAGTAAAGTTTTCTTTATTGGTGTAAATCCTGTGCACATTACCGGTAAAGTCGACAGTGTCTTTAGGGCCATAAAAATCATATATACTTTTGCCTACAATATCCTGCTTGGGTGTGTTAAAAAACTCGGCACGCTTATCATTTACAAACAAAAACTTACCTTGTATGTCAACAATAGCGATCATAGCATCAGACGACTCAACCAGGCTGCGGTACTTTTCTTCGCTTTCTTTCAGGGCAATTTGGGCAGATTTCCATTCTGTTATATCCCGTGTAGTACAAACAAATGAGTGTACCCTGCCTTTTGCATTACGTACTGCTTTTGTGGTTGTTTCGCAATAAAGCCAAGTGCCGTTTTTATGGCGAAGCCGTGCTTCAGTTACAAATTTTTCAATGCCTTTGTATGCCTTCAGCTTTATATCGTTATTGAATTTGGAAAGGTCGTCAGGGTGAACGATGCGCGAAATATTATTGCCTGTAAGCTCTTTTGCAGTATAGCCCAGCAGCGAATAGCATGAAGGCGAAACATATTTGGTAGTGCCGTCAATGCTGTACAGGGCAACCATGTCAATAATATTATCAGCCAGCATTCGGTAGTGCTCTTCGTTCAAACGCAAAGCCTGTTCTGTTTTTTTCCTGGCCGAAATATCCCGGCAAACGGCCAGTATATTAAGCAGCCTGCCATCATCCCCCCTCACCGGTTTACGGTAACTGTCAAAGTATATCCATGTGCCGTTTTTATGCAGTAACCGGTATTCAAACGACACACTCTCGGCGGTATCATCGTTATATTCCTTAAAGCTGTTTTGCAATAAGTAATGGTCATCAGGATGTATAACAGCAAAAGCACTTTTACCGGTAAGGGCGCCGTCATCATATCCAAGTACGCGGCTTACAGAAGGAGATACATATTCAAGTATACCGTCAACAGAATATAGTGCCACCAGGTCATTAATATTATCAGCTACAAGCCTGTAATACTCTTCATTCTGGATATTTTGGATTGAACCGGTCATCAACATAGTTTAATTGTATAAACAATTTTCACAGGGTGCCGTACGCTAACAGGCAGTAAAATACAGTTTTATTAATAATGATTATAATTAATATTACTATTTAATGTTTTTTAAATATCGGGCATTCACTATGCTCGCATGCGTCAATAAATCAGTGATAAAAGCTAACCTTAATTACAATTAACTATCAATTAGTTATAAGTTAAGTATTTTTGCGGTTCCTGTTGAAAAACAGCAAATATAATACCATGGCAAAACATGCATTCGACAAGTTTATAAAAAGCGAACCTACCGGCGCTAAAAAGAAAGAAATAATACGCCAGGAAAAAAGAAAAATTAAGAAAGAAGCAAGAGAAGCTGGCGAGGCTTACAGGCTAAAAAAGCGGGAAGAAAGATATGGCGGTAAACCGCCGTCCGGAAATGAACCCAGTGGAGGGAAGTATGAGCCGCGCGGTACCAATACAGGCAACAATAAGCATAACAAGTATTGGGACAAGGAAAAAAAAGCAGGCCCACCCTACAAAAAAACAACGGGTGAAAACAAAGCGTCCAATAGAGTTGCTTTTGTAAAAAAACAGGGGTCAAAAAATGATGTTCAAAAACACAGTGCTGCAAAGCAGGATGCGAGCCCCGCATCGGTTACATCTTCCGAATCAATGCCTTTAAATAAGTTTGTTGCGCACGCTGGTGTGTGTGCAAGGCGCGAAGCTGCTGAGCTTGTAAAGCAGGGCAAGGTTACCGTTAATGGTACTATTATTTACGAACCTGGTTTTAAAGTATCTGCCGCTGACAAAGTAAAAGCTAATGACAAACCATTATACTTACAACATAACCCCGTATATATACTTTTAAATAAACCCAAGGATTATCTTACAACTGCTAAAGATCCTGAAGGCAGAAAAACAGTGTTTGATCTGATAAAGCAGGCTACGGCAGAAAGAGTATATTCAGTTGGCAGGCTTGACCGCAATACCACAGGTGTTTTGCTAATTACTAATGACGGCGAGCTTGCCCAAAAGCTTACCCACCCCAGTTATAAGGTTAAAAAAGTATACGAGGTAAAGCTTGATAAACCACTTACCAAAAAAGATTTTGACGCCATATTAAGCGGCGTAACACTTGAAGATGGTGCTGTTGCCGCCGATACACTTGCATACGCTGATGCAAAAGATAAGAGTATTATTGGCATTGAAATACACAGTGGCCGTAACCGCATAGTAAGAAGGATTTTTGAATACCTGGGTTATGACGTGAAAAATCTAGACAGGGTTATGTTTGCCAACCTTACCAAGAAAAATGTAGATCGCGGTAAATGGCGTTTTTTGAATGAAAAAGAAGTCCGCTTGCTTAAATACATGAACCAAAGTTTTGTAAGAAAAAATAAGCTGGCTGAAGCAGATATTGATGAAGACAGCGAATAAGGGAAAAAGGCAAAAGTGAAATATAGTAATGAGTGACATAACTCATTTTCGCGTCGAACCATTTTTCATTTTTTATTTTTCCAATTTGCCGCTTCATTTTTGCCTTCTGACTTTTCACTTTTCACTCTTTTGACATGAACATCATTTTTGAGAACGAACAATTTATAGTTATTAATAAGCCTGCGGGCATGCTGAGCATACCAGACAGGATACAAAGTGAGCCATCATTAAAAGATTTTTTAAAGGATAAGTATGGCAACATTTACACTGTACACAGGCTTGATAAAGGCACGAGCGGCGTAATAGTTTTTGCAAAGGATGAAGACACACACAAGCAGCTTTCAAAACTGTTTGAAGGGCGTGAAGTGGAAAAATATTATTTAGGGCTTGTGCATGGCATTGTATCGCCTGCAGAAGGTACTATTGATTCACCGATTGCGGAGCATCCAGCGCACAACGGCACAATGATAACCCATGCAAAAGGCAAACCTTCAATAACGGAATATGAAGTACTGGAAAGTTTCAGCACGTTTTCATGGGTGAAATTTCACATTCTTACGGGCCGTACACACCAGATACGTGTGCACATGCAGCATATTGGTAACAGCATTGTTTGCGATGATGTATATGGCGATGGCGCACCTGTTTTGCTTTCTTCCCTTAAACGTAAATACAATCTCTCAAAAAAGGAAGAAGCTGAAAGGCCCATACTGGCACGGCTTGCACTGCATTCCTGGCAGTTGCAGTTTACTTTAAATGATGAAGAATTTAAATTTGAAGCAGAAGTGCCTAAAGATTTACGGGCTTTGTTGCAACAGTTAAGAAAGATAGGAAGCGGCAAACGCCCCCATCCCTTAAAGGGGGGCTTATAAGCCTGTTTACTGTAGCAATCTTTGCTCACGTACTATTCAACAGTTATAAGTGATCTATTCTCCATCTTCACCTTCGCAAACTTTAAACTTCAAACTTTAAACTGTAAACTAACGTTGTTTATACACCACTCCCCCTTTCATTACAAAGCTTACCTTACCCATAACATGCGCATCAGTTTGGGGGTCGCCATCAACGGCAATTATATCGGCAAATTTGCCTGCTTCAATAGTTCCAACTTTATCGCTTATGCCAATTAAATCAGAAGCACTTACGGTGGCAGCTCTTATCGCCTCTAAAATAGGCATCCCGGCTTCGGTCATGTATACAAATTCCATCCAGTTTTTGCCGTGGGCATACACACCGGCATCGGTGCCAAATGCAATTTTGACGCCTGCCTTATATGCCTTTGCGAAAGTGTTTTGTATTTTGGGGCCTACCATTAGCGCTTTACCTGCAATAACGGGTGGAAAAAAGCCCGGCATTTTTGCTGAATCGGATACTGATTTACCGGCAATTACAGTTGGTACATAATAAGTACCGTATTGCTTAAATAATGCAATACATTCATCATCCATAAAGGTGCCATGTTCAATACTGTTTACACCGTTACGTATAGCGCGTTTTATACCTTCAGGGCCGTGTGCATGGCAGGCCACACGCAGGCCATAATCTTTTGCAGTAGTTACAATGGCTTTTATTTCATCATCCGTTAGCTGCGCGCCAAGCCCGTCTTTTTCAAGACTTAACACACCGCCTGTTGACATTATTTTTATTACATCGCTTCCTTGTTTATACCGTATGCGTACTGCGCGTATGCAGTCGTCCACACCGTTAACTACGCCATCCACAGGGCCGGGGTTACCCATCAGATCGCTGCGCAGGCCATTGGTAGGGTCACCATGGCCACCCGTACTGCCTAAGGCAACACCTGCTGTAAAAACACGCGGGCCAGGCACAAGTCCTTTGTTTATGGCGTTGCGTAATGATATGTTTACTCCACTGCCACCCAAATCTCTAACAGTTGTAAAGCCAGCCATTAAAGTGCTGTCGGCATAGCCGATAGAAAGAAACGCAATATCCTGCGGGTTAAACTTAAATTGATTTACAAAATCATCCGGGCCTATTGAGGTTTCCAAATGCACATGGCAGTCAATAAGGCCGGGCATTACTGTTTGTTTTTCCAGGTGAATAATTTTATCACCTGCCGAAGCTTTTACATACCCTTTTTCAACGTTGTATGATATGATACATCCCAATGCATCAGCTACAGCAACCGTGCGTTCACTGTTTATCATCGGTAAGGATAAACTGGTGAAACTTATTATAACATATCCTGCAAGTACCGGCAGAAACTTTCATGAAGTTTTACGTGTGCTTGACAGCCTGCAGCTTACCGCCAACTACAGCGTGGCTACACCGGCTGACTGGAAGCCAGGCGAAGATGTAATTGTGGTACCTGCTATTAAAACAGAGGATGCCATTATTAAGTTTCCTAAAGGTGTTAAAGTAGTTAAGCCTTACTTACGCTATACACCGCAACCAAACATCGATTAGCTGCCGAAAGGACATTTGGTAAGGCTTTGGCCCTCGCCGCTGGCGGGGGCTTTTTGTTTATTTCACGCCGAGGAAAGTGAGTTGCACGCAAAGACGCCAAGACGCAAAGGGAAAAAATGAAGATTAGAGATTAAGCCACAGTGAAGGTTTTTATAGCCTGATCAGCTATATAACACAACTCACCGTCCCTTGTGTCACTCACTTTACCTTTTGGATCAATGTTCAGCATTAGAGTTTTTTCTTTGCGGCTCTGCGTCTTTGCGTGAAACTCCTCTTTGTGAGAAACATTCGCTTCAAAACCATGAACTATGAACTATGAGCCATGAACTTTTCCGTAAATTCCTTACTTTCATTCCATCAATAACAAAACTACTGTATGAAGAAACTTTTATGCGTTGT
>Ga0206806_1100_pt1 | contig 18411 bp, 4 predicted proteins | sample Alteio_BWOrgCont_60_FD_152911 | JGI IMG/M metagenome (GOLD analysis project Ga0206806, IMG submission 152911) | Enriched cells from forest soil in Barre Woods Harvard Forest LTER site, Petersham, Massachusetts, United States -... | ecosystem: Environmental > Terrestrial > Soil > Temperate forest > O... | reverse complement strand
ACCATTAGCGATAAAAAACTTGTTGTTGATGCCGCTAACGATGGCACCATTGACAGTTACTTAGCAGATGTTATTACAGCTAATGACTATTACCCAGGCGGCTCGGTTGAACCGGGAAGACAGTTTAGCAATGGAAGCCAATACAGATTTGGGTTTAACGGGAAGGAGAATGATAACGATATAGAAAGTGGTGCGCAGGATTATGGGATGCGCATTTATGACAGCAGGATAGTGAGATTTTTAAGTGTTGACCCGATTACTGCTAAATATCCTGAATTAACGCCTTACCAGTTCGCAAGTAATAGCCCAATAGATGGGGTTGATGAGGATGGATTGGAATGGGCTCCTGTAAAAGATAAAGGTGGGAAAATAACTGACTATAAGTGGACTGGATATGATGAAGACGGAGATACACAAGAAGGAACGGTAGCTTCAGCAACACTTAAAAAAGGGAATGCTACGTTCACGTTCAATAGTTACGACGAAACTCAAACCGGCTCAATGTCAGTTGCTACAAAATCTGGAAATAATGTACATATATTCTTTTATGGAGATGGGGGAGCAACAGCGAGTTTGACAGATCAAAAAGGCAATCCGGCAGGCTTTTTTGAAATGGGTTCTGGTAATATGTATAGAAACCCGACCTATCCTTGGACGGCTACCCCATTTGTTGGGATGTCTGGAGAAAAGTTGTATGAGCAAGCCCTTACAGGACAAGGATTTATATTTTATCATCCACCTTCTGGAGCTGGCGATCCTGTTTACCCGGAAGCATACTTGATGCCATTACCAAAAATAGGATTATTGGGAAAGCTTGGCAGATTTTTTGGAATTGGGGCTGAAGCTATCGCACCAAAGGCTATCTCGGCGTTGGGAAAATGGGGAGAAGAAAGGCTTGCTGCTTATCTTGGTAATGCAGGGTACAAACCGGCTGGAGCTTTTACAACAAGTTTAGGTAAACGTTTTGTTGATAGGCTTGTAAATGGGGTCGTAGGTTACCGTCTCATTATAATTATTGCTATGCGTCAGGCTGCCAAATGTGCTGCTGCTGCTTGTAAAGGCATCCATTTTCACCAGCCGGTTCAACTGGTCGTACCCGTAATTGTACACCATGGGGGTGTTTATGTTGCCGCTGCCTGTTACACCGGGTACCTGTATGTTTAGGGCTATGGCGGCTATATTGCCGTTATACAGGGGGTGTGCATTGCTGCCAAGCCCTGTAAATATTGCGTCTGTAGGGGTGGTGCTAACATCGCCTATGGCCCTGTAATCGCCGCTGTAATAATGCAGGCTAAACCCATACACAGGGGGCGCGCCGTTGCTGCTGCCTGCTACCGGGGAGGTGCCGTCCCACCCGGCATTTACGCTTTTTAGCCAGCCCTGCAGCGTATAGCTATAATTCAATTGCTGCACTTTTAGGTGGCCAAGGGTTACATCCATCAGCGGGCCATGTTTGTAATAATCGTATTGGGCGTCGCGCTCGTAATAAATATCATCCCTGCTTGTTTTTACCTGTTCCAGCCTGTTCTGTGCATCGTCACTGTATTTATGGTACACCGCATCAGCTTTGCCTTGCTGGTAGCTTACCTTGTTTACCTTGCCGCTTACCAGGTCGTAATCATACTGCATTACCTTAAACCTGTTGTACGGCAGGTTCATTGCATTGGGCTGGTTATCGCTGTTGCCATAATCCTGCAGCAGCACGTTTACGTTGCCATGTATATCGTAGGTGTAATACGTGGCGCTGGCATGGTAGCTGCCTGCAGTTGGGTTGCCGCTGCCATCGTTATGCGGCTCGTTTACAAACACCTCGCTGTAGCTAACCCTGTTGCGCAGGTTCTGCTGGTTTATATAGCCATCAAAGGTGGTTTGGCTTATATCGGTAGTTAGCGGTACGTATGGCAGGTCGTAACTGGTGCGGGTTATCTGCTCTTTATTATAGGCCGTGGTTGTGCTGCCATTGGCTGCCAGCCAGTTTATAAGCAAGTTGGTGGCGCCTGTTGTAACATCAGGCACCGTTGGGTCTTCGCTTATATCCTGCGTCATAGCCGTTGTTTGCGGCTTCTGCCCCACTTCCTGTATGCGCCCCAGCGGGTCGTACAAAGTATAGCTGTACTTATGGTCAATATACTGCTGTGCATTCTGGCTTACAACCAGCCTGCCCAGCGCATCGTACCAAAACTGCGAGGTGCCTGCGTCGGGCGTATTCTGCGCTACCACCTGGTTAAGGCTGTTGTAACGGTAGTTGGTCACAAGGGTATGTGCGGGGTTATTAAAACCGGTCGGCAAGTTGCCTGTTGATGCCAGCGTTGCTTTGGCATCCTCTACACTACTAACATAACTATGGCTAAAGTCAGGGTGCACCCCTTTGGGTGGTACTGTTTTTACAAGGCTGCCCGCCATATCATAGTAATACAGTGTAAAATGGTATTCGCCCGTAGCGTACGTCATGGTAAAGTGTTCGCTGGTAGTTAGCCCGCCTGCTGTATACTGGCGTATAAAATCTTTTGTTTTTTCGTCAACCGTATTTTGGTAGGCCTGTGTTGCTGCGGCGGCGGCAAGGTCTGCCGTTTGCTGGCAGGGTAACTGGGGCTGTATAAAGCCCGTGGGGTCGGTCAATACCCTTGTTTTGGTATTGGGGCAAAGCACCGTTGCCATGCCGCCGCACACCGTAAGTGTATCGTTAATGGTGGCAGACAGCGGGTTGCTGCTGGTATACGCATAATCAAACCCAACATTAAAATCAATTGATTCTGTGGCTACGTAGCCGCCCGTGGGCTGGTCGTGCGCATCATTGTATATCTCAATATCCTGTTCCGCGCTGCCTGCAGGGCAACCGCCGGTGCTGCAGTTTGCACCTGCCATGGCCTGCTGGTAATCTATCCACGTATATTGAAAACCGGTCTTGTAATTAACATAGTTTTCAAAAACCTTATTATACTCAATATCAGCGGTGCTTAACACAGCCCCGTCCGTTGATGGCGTTAACGGCACGCTTGTGTACCCGGTTTGCAGGCCGAACTTGCTTATAAAGCCGCTGGCTATTGTGCCGATACTGCTGCAGGTAAGGCATTTTTGCGGTGCCTGGTAGCCGCACAGCAGGTAGGTGGGTAAAGGCTGGGGTGTGGGTAGCGTGTAGCCGGTATAATACCGGTTTGATGAACCGCCGCCGCCTACAAGCCCATCGCCGCTGCTGCCTGTAAGGTCAACCTGCGGCAGGCTGCTGCAGTGCCCCAGGCCATCAAGCAGGTCCTGCGTTATTGTTTCCCCATAGTTTATGGTAAGCCAGTTATTCAGCAGCGTAATGTTTACTGCCCCGTGGGAATCAAGCACCGCGCCGCCCGCCTGGTTAAGTATCAGCTGGTACTGGCTGCACATACACGCATCTACAGCGCCTGTATAATTGTTGGTTACCCTGGGCGTGCTTTCCCGTGGCGCAGGGGTTTGAACGACATACACATTGCAGTTAAGCCCGCCTGTTAATGTGTGATCTGGATGCAAGCCGTTAAACCATGTTAATGCTGCAGAAAAAACACCTTCAAAGTCTGTAATGCCGCCTTCAATTGCTGTACCTGCATCATTTGCGCCGCCGGGGTGCGCTGCGTCAATTGCATTTAGGCAAACACCCGAAAAACCCGTGCCCGCAGCGGGGTCGCCTATTATATGGTTTATCAGCGCGGCCTGCAGGTTGGTTGATGGGTCTGCAGGGTCGCCGGTTGGTAATGCGGCTATGTCGGCATTTTGCAGCAGTTCGCTCTTCCAATCAGGCGCATACCCGGCAACCGTGTTAATATTATGCTGCGCAATTTGGGTGGCCGCATCGTTTGGTGCCGTGGTATTGGGCGCATTGTTTGCTGTCCCCGGCACATACCATTGGTAGGCCGCGGCCGTTGGCGAGGCCGTGCTTTGGCCCGTTTGCCTTACTGCCTGGTCAACACTTTTAGGAAACCGCAGTAAAAAACCTTCGCCGATAAGCGCATCGTCGTCGCCTACTGAGGCCTGTGCATCAATATAGGTATTTATCATTGCATCCCTGGCCGTTTGGTAAAAGCCTTTAAAATTGGCCCATACCAGGTCTTCCTGGCCGGTTAACAATGCGGGCGTGCCGCTGCCCGGCGTAAGCGAGGGAAATTGCGGGGCATTTATATAACATGCTGTTAGGCTGCTGGCGCCAACATTGGCACAAGCTACGTTGCCGTAAGCCATCTGCCACATAGTTATATTGTTTGTGCCATCTGTCTGCCAATTGGCTGTACCATTAATGTACCCCTTAATAGTAGTTTGATCGCCGGAATGTAACGACATGCTTAAATAAGGGTCATGCGCAGTTATATCATTAGTACCCGTATTTAAAAAACCGGCATCGCTTGCGTTTTGGTAAGTAACGGCTTGTGCAAATGCGCCGGCATCAACCCAATCGTAAGCATCGGTAATGTGGTTGGCTGCGGCTAAAGCAAACTGTAGTTTGCCATATTCCGGGTGGGACAGCAATAAAGCCTGCGCCCACGGTTCTTTAAACTTATCAGTAAAATCCTGCGGGGTCATTGTAGAAACGGTGCCGCTTATAGAGGCGTCAACATTCCCCGATCCGTCAACATAACTTGTTAGTGGGTTTTGGTATTTTGGGGCTGTGCCTGTAAAAATATTGTACTTATAGTACATAGATGCGGTACCCCCATTAGCTATAACCGTGCCGTCAACAGGGTTTATACGTGCCCCTGTAGCCTGCGGGTTGGCAGCATCCGGCGATGGGTTTGTGGCATACTGGCCGCCAAAAGGCATCATATCAGCAAGCATGGCATCTTTAATACCTTCCAGCCTGTGCGAGGCAGCCGCAGGGTTTATAGATGCGCAATGTGCCACGGCCGCCAGGTAGGCAGTATGTGCGGCTGACTGGTCGGTGGGCAGCGGGCTTATGCCAAGCTGTTTATAATAATTGGCTATGTAATTAGTTTCGCCCTTGCTAAGTTCAAGGCAAAAGTTATTGCCTGTAAAGCCTGGTTCAGCACAGCCGCTGCTGGTTTTGGCGGCGCTGATGGCATTCTTAACTGCATCCTCAAGTGTGCTGCAAAGCCCCCTGTTCGTCTGCAGGTATGCCTGCAGGTTATCCTGCAGGCCGTTATTTGTAAGCGTAAGTGTTTTGTGTATGGTGTATGAGCCTACATCGGGGGGTATGGCCGTAAAATCTATTTCGTCCTGGCTGTTTATGCCGCTGACAGTGATTGCTGAAACAGTTCCGGTTACGCCGCTTCGCTGCAGGGGAACGGGGTCGCCAGTAACATCATTAAGTATTTGTATTTCAAGGTCATATTTATAATCATAATTATCCTGCTGGGTTGTTGGGCTGCACCTTGCCATTTGCAGCGTAGCAGCATCAAGTGTATATTTAAATGAATAGGATGTATTGGCTGTGCTTACCAATATGGTGTTTATCGATTCTATGCTGTTACCTTTTACCACATTACCGCCTTTGGCCAGCAGGTCGCTGCCGGTTACAGGGGTGCCGCCCTGGTTTGGATAATTAGTACCATCATTATCGTTAATATGCGAGAGTGTTGCACCCGTAGCGGTGCCGGCCAATGCAGTGGCTATCGTGCGGCCGTGCATATCAACGTAGCTTATGCTTGCCTGGCCATTGGCATCAACCACCATATTTTTAAAATAGTGGGCAGCATAGCCTACTTCTGTTCCAAACAAGCCATCTAATTCTTCCTGTGACGGTGAGCCATAAAAATATTTTGTTTCATGGGTGCTGCCAATTTGAAAATTAGGCCCAACGCCACCCTGCGCGGCAATCCTCCCGGTAGCATCGGATGTATACACCGTTTGTGTATAGGGGTATTTGCCTGCATCCGGAATATTTTTGGTGCCGTCAGTTGGGTGCGTTGTAATGTTATAATCGTCATTATTGCTGCTGTAATATCGTGAGGAACCATGTAACAAAGGGTCATTATTAAGCAAATAAGGGGTTGGCTGGTTAGCAACACTTACCGGCACAAGGTCAAACAACTCAGCGGGGTCTTGTCCCGCGCTTTGGCCATTAAACAGGTTTAGGTTTTGCCTGTAAGCAATAATATTATCTGCGCCGTTTATGCCCGGTGTTGGCAAAATTTGTATAGCAGGTCGTCCCTGCATATCGTAAAACGTTTCTGCGGTTACAACTGTATTGGTGCTGTTGTCTTTTGTAACAGTTTGCCGCCCCCTTAGGCTGCCATCAAAATATTGTATTACTGTTTTCCGTTTGCCGTCTTCTGCATAACTGGTGGTAGACTGCCAGTTCAAAAAATCATTATGCCCCTGTATGCCACCAGTCTTGTTTGAATGTGCTACCGCGCTCCACGGCCCGGCAACAAAGCTGCCGTCTGGTTGCGGGCTTACCGCCCTGATCCTGAAATAAACCTGGCCTGTACCGTCATACAAAAGGGGAATTTTGTATTGGCACACGCCCACAGGCAAATCAACCCTTGTTGCGTTGTTTTGAAACAATTGGGCTGTGCCATCTGCCGTAACGTAGCCGCTGCCATCTAACGGATAATTGGTGGCCAGTTCATTTTCAAGCCATGTCCATTCAAGCTCGGTGTGTGCAAAAAAATTACCTGTTGTATTTGGCCATGCCCAGGTAACAGGCATTTCGTCGGCCCCATCATCGGGGTTTGTATTTGTTAGTGTTTGCGGCGCATCGCTGGTTAGCTGGTAAAAATACGTTACGTCCATTTCATTTTCCAGCTTTAATATGTTGGCAATATCTGCTGATGAATGCGGCAGCGTTGTGTAGTTACATTGTATATTTGTAACAACCACCTTAACATATTTGGTACTGTTAAAACGGTAATAGCTTTTTTGCGAATATGTTCTGTCGCCGGAGGTTTTATAACCAACCTGTAATGTAAGCCCGCTTGTAGTTTGTGCGGTCGACGAATTTTCCCCTGATATAATATCGAAAGTTATAGTTGCTTTAAAATCCTGGGGTATAACATAATTTGTTTCTTCAAACAAAGAAAATGTAATAATATTTTTAATGATGGGTAAAGGGTTGTCGGCGTCTACTGTAGTGCTGGCAGGTGGGCATGACAATTCAAAAGGCGGTTGCGAAGACGACCAGGTAACCAGGGGGTTTGTGCCTGGTGCTGCGGTTGTGCCCGTTAAAGGCGTTGCCCCTACCCGTATGGTAGTGCCTGCATTATTACCTTGCGCAAAAACCAATACAGCATTGCATAACAGCATTGCAAAAAACAACAATATTGTTATTCCTTTTTTTAGCGGGTATAAGGGGTTGCCCAAGTTTGCCATACAATATATTTTAGTTTCGTTAGCCTTTTGGTTTCCCGGCGATTGAGGACCATTGGCCTGGTAACATTTCTTAATCGTTATCATTTGAAAACAAAAAACCCTCAAAGCCCTTTGCAGGCACATACTTGCCACGGGCATTTTTTTCAATACAATTGCTTATTTGCAGGGGCATTTGTGTACTTGCATCGTTATCTATGTGGGTAAATACATATTCTGTTGATGCATCTTTAATAAGAAAATAATAGCCCTTGCCTGTGTTAACAAGTTTTCCCGGGTAAAGCGCGTTTTTTTCCAGCTCGTTATAATTATCAGCGCTTAGCGGTATCATTTTAACGTGCGATTGCACGATGCTCAAAGGCTGTTGCGATCCAACCCGGTATGCAACCTTTATCATCTCTTTTGGAAGTTGTGTGCCCGGCATTAATGCACGGCTTTTTAAAATAATAGTATCCGCTGCAGGTTCGCCGTTCTTTACAATGCCGGTCACCTGCTGCGCCGTATATAATGCGGCCATTTTACTTATTGATGAATCCTGCCTGAACATATTTGAAACATAATTAAGCTGGGTTGAAATATGCCCGGTAGGGTTTTGTGATAAGGCCATACGTTTTTGTCTGTTGTTTATAAAAAGCATCAGCGAATCGTTTATTACCTCTACCTCACCGGCCATATTTATATATGCATTATCATCCCTTATAAAAAATTCTATATTGTATTGCAGTGTATCATCGGCGCTGGTTATAATATCAGCGGCGTTGCGTACTGTTATGCTCGCATGCAGCGGCAATTGTTTATAACTGTTGCATACATTTATAAACTGCTTTAACATTGCAGCGTTCTCTGCTTTTTTTTGGCCAAAAACACATACAGGCGCAATAAGCATCGCCAACCCGGCCCATAAGAATATTATTTTAGTTTTAAGCATAACTGTTTTTAATGCAGTATTGTAATATTTTTTTGTTTCGCGCTGCGCGTTTCGTTTATGGTTTTAATTCCCTGTATTGTTTCCGCCTTAGTGCGTATAAGGGTGCCTTCAGCATCATACTCATAATAGCTTGCATAGTTATTGGCGTCCAATTGAGCAACCAGCCTTTGTGTTATCGGGTCGTACACATAGCTTGTCATATTGGCGTTAAAAGGAAATATCCTTATATCATCAAAGTAAATATTGTTAGTGCCTGTATTTATAAAGCTCAGGTTAAACTTTGCAGCATTTGCTGGTGCGGAAAAATATACTTCATACCGCTGCCAGCCGTCTATTATAGGGCCAGCAGGCTGAAAATCAATGCTGTTTTGCGTACTTGACGATTGGCCGGTATTATTATATACCTTTTGGGCTACAGGGTTATTAGATGCGTCAAAGAATTCAAATGTTACTTTATTGCCGCTAAATGTTTTTTGATTAACAGCCGCACCATCCTCGTGCACCCATGTGCTAAAAACCATGAGTTGCTCTTTAGCTTCACCCTGTACAGTTACCGGCGCAGGAATGGCAAATACCGGGTGCATAATATTAGCTGTACTGCCAGGAATAGGCGTAGTATGTGGACACGTATTTTGCTCAATATTAGTACGATAAAGAGTTAATTGAGGAGTTGATGGGGTACTTTTAAAGGTGTAAGTACAAACCCCATCATCCACGTTACTTGAATTGAAATTTAGGGCACCGCTGCCAACTATATGGTAGATGCCCGGACAAAGCGTAAATGTAAAGTTGTCGCTTTTGTTCTGGCTGCCATTATCTAAATCTGACAGAGAAGCTGTAATACTTTGTGTTGAGGATAACTGGTTGCCGTTGTTATCTGCTATATAAAAGCCCAGGGTGTTACTATAGCTGACATTAATGTTATCGCTGTGGAAATTGCTATTGACAGACAATGCAAATGAATAGGTGCCCGGCGATTGAATCTCAACATAAGTTTGCCAATTAGTGGTAAAACTTGCGTGATGCGTTGATGGAACACTGACTGTAATACCTATTTGGTCGTCAACATTACTGTAAGAAAATCCATCTGCATCGGTTGTGGTTAGTGCCGGCGAAATTGAACTTGTGGTGGGATCGGTAGGTTCAAAATTAAACTTCCAGCCAACGTCAGTTAAATTAGGAGTTTGCTTACTGCCAAATTGCAAATTGAAATCGTTGTTACCAATGCCGGCAACGTTAAAGGTTTTTGTTGCTGCATTATTGTGGCTTTCATTACTGCTAACCTGCAACACATTTTTACCTGTATGCGCGTTAAACCCTTGACTGGCAGCAGGGATTATTTGTGCATTGCTAATATTAAAATCAATATACTTCTTAAATGAACAATTATCAAAGTCTTTGCCGTTAACACTATTGTTGTATTCTTTGTCTTCAAACCCTTCATAAGCTGCCCGGCCGTATGCTGCATTGGCAGTAATTGCGGTGGGCAGCGTTTTATTATAACCATATTGAGCTGTAGTGTATATGTTTAAGGCATCGACCGTTTCCAGTTCCATGCCGACTGCATTCTTACGGGTTGTACGACCTTTAAATACCCAGTTTGAAGATGAATTAACATCCCTTGTGCCCAAGGGCTGCATACCTGCCGTGTTATTAAAGGACCAATACAGTGCAAATGGTTTATCACTTGAATTATCCAGGAAACCGTTTTTTTGCAGGTTAGTAGGGTCTGTTGGTATTGTCTCCGCACGGCCGGAATAATAGACAAGGTTGCGATCAACGCTATAGTTTCCCAGCAGCCCTTTTCTGTAGGGGTTTATGCCTTTTTCCAGGTGATAAGTTGACGCAGTTGTAGTACAGCTTGGCACTTCGGCCGGCAAGCAATCGGTAACTACCGTTTCAAACGTACCAATCTCATCAGGATCGGTTTGCCATTTTTCTTTGTACTCGATGGCTGATACATTAATTGGGTTACTATTGATGCCAATAGAAAGATGCCTTTGCCCGCTTTGCGGTACAATTGGGCTTACCAGCATGTTTGTAACAGCCTGCAATTTATTCCCTAACAAGTTTCGTTTACCGCTGCGTATAATCCTGAACTTAACATTGTAGTTTGTATAAGGGTTACCGGCAGCGTCAATAAATATAAAAGGCGGATTTGTATTAGGATCGGTTAAGGCAGATGTATTTTTATCCTGGTTGTAAGCCCAAATAACTTGCATATCAGTTATAGAAGCTATTGCCACGTCGCAACCCGAAGTCGGCGCAGTTGCCCCCAATATTAAAAGCTCGTCCCCGCTTTCCAAAATACCGGCTGGCACCTGGGTGCCGTCAGATTTAATTAGCCCATTTGAAAAATTTACGCCGCTATAAACAGCATCAATGTTTTGGTAAGCAGGCCCCATGCCGCTATATGCCCAATAAGCCGGATAGGTTGTTGTATAAACCGGCTGGTCAAACTCGTTATTGGTTTGGTTTACTAAAACCTCGCCGGTTTGTGCATCACGCAACAGGTTTTGGGTTGTTACCTGGCTGCCTTTATCAATAACAATCACTTTTTCTACAACGCTATGATAGTTTACTACTTTGGTAGTTGTAACTGCCCGGTAATAACTTTCGCTTTTGCCGCTTACTGGCCATGGAAAAGGCAGCCACGCAGCGGGTGGGAACACAGGGAAGAAGTCGACCTGTAATTGCAATTCCTCACTTTTACTTTTAACAGTAAATTGCCGCGCATCGGTCATCAACTCAATATCAACACCCATATTACCCGATGTTATTAAGCCATTTGCTGTTTCGTCAGCAAAATCAAATACATCATCAAGCCCGTTTGCACCGGTATTTTTATAAAAGTTTTCGGTATAGTTTATCCTTGTTTTACCATCTGCGGCAAAGGATGACTGAGATTTCATTTTGCCATGCATATCATTAGTAACAACAAGAAATCCCTGTGATATAGCCCGGCTGTCAAAAGCGCGCTTCCATAAAAAAAGTGTCAAAGAAGCGTTATGGTCCTGGATGTCTGAAGATGTTCTATCTAAAGAAGTATAGTTAGAATAGGATGGAAAATCTTTAGCCGTATAAAACTCTGTAACCTGTTTACCAATACTGGATTTTAGCTTTTTATCCGTAAGCAAATTTGCGTTTGCGTCAGCAAGAGACCTTACTGTAACCTTGCTGTAACCTACCACGCCAGCCGGGTAAAAGGCATCAAGAACCGGCATTTCAGCAGCACCCTCACTTGCAGGCCCTAAAGGCAGCCTGTCTTCATACTGCACCATTTCAGTAAAGGGGTTTTCTTCGCCACCTATTGACGGCTCGTAACTTGCTACACCACTGCTTATGGGGTGTGATGTTCCATCACTCCATGTTTCTGTGGTTGTATAATCATATACCTGCCCATAGGTTGACGGATATTGCCCGGCATTAGCGCCGTTGTGCGATGTCATCGCATCCCAGTTATCTTTCAGGGTTATAGAATGTACCCTGCTTCCGCCGCCATATTTAAAGCCGCTAACGTTATTTAAACGCACAAAACATTTCAGGGTGCCATCGGCCCCGCTTTCAACAACCCTGGCGCCATTACCAACACTTCTTAAATATTTAATAGGGTCGGTAAAAGCGCTTTCAAGGCCGGTAAGCAATCCCTGTAACATACCGGCAACCTTGTCAACCCCGCTGCCGCCAAGGTCTGAGCCGGGAAAAGCCTGCCCCGGCAACTGTTCCCGCAGGTATTCAAGCGCAGTAAGCGATAAAGGGCTCAGGTCTATTTTGTCGTTGTAATTTACGCTTTGAACCTTTATCCAAATATAGTTCCCCTGGTTATCCCCACCACTTATAGAGAAATGTCCATAATCTGTACCCACAATGCTGCCAAGGTCATTGCCTGCCTCATCTTTTTCGCGCGCCAGGGTGGCGTAAGATGTAATATATTCATTACCCTTTGGCATCATAACCGAATAACGAAAAGAAAATTGATTTATACCTTTCAGGTATTTCTCCATCACTTCATCATCGCTTGAACATGCCTGCTGCACACGAACAATTACATAATAATTATCCTTGTAGGTAACAATAGGCCCAATCTTAGTAAAGTCATACAACGTATTTGAGAAGGTTGATGTAGTGGTGGGTACATCATGCATAAAGCCGGTTACCTGCATCATTTGCGTAGCCCGCCTGTTTTGCACATAAGCGTAATCGTCGCTTTCGTATGAAACCTCAATTTGGCCGCCTGACGGCAACAATATTTTTTTTAACGCCCAGGCACCAGCGTTCTCATTTATCTTGTTGTTTGTGTTATCCTGAAGGCTATAGGCATAATCTTTATTGTGCAAATCCCCAGGGTTGTTTAGCGCATCATTAGACGAGTTGGCGGACGGCTGCTTGTAAGGCTTATAGGTACCCCACCTGTCGGTAGCATTAAACTCGTAGGTTGGGTTTCCTGAAATAATTTTACTAGAAGTAATATCATTGTGATATGTTATTACCTGATGGGTGTTCACATCAGTATTAGCATATGAAAAAACATATTGTGTTTTATTCGTGCGGCCCTGCCCGTTAAAAGTAAAATATATTCTTTCAAGCGTTAGCTTGCCCCCAGCAAGTGCCTCACCTGTTACAGGATCTGTTGTAAAAGCAGCATCAGTTGGGTTACCATTGTCGGGGGTACCCCGGCAAAGCCGGTAGCTATAATCGAACCAAACTGTTTTTATAGGCCTGGCGCCAGTGCTGCCATTATAAGGTCCGTTTGCTTTTAAATCAGCTTTGTTATATAGGTCAATATGATCTAAGCGCCTAATGCTATTATCGCTCCCGTTTACTCCGCCGGTTTCTCCCATAGCACCTTTTCCATCGTCCCTGGTAGCCAGGGTAAAAATAGCCACCATTGTTTTAGATTCTATGGAATGCAGGTACCATTGTTCTCTTTCACCATAACTAACCATTCCCTTATCATCTTTTGTTTCGCTTCGGTTACCAGCATTTAAGTTAGCATCGTAAACTGGATTATTACTATTATCATTTTTAGTTAATGGTGTGCGCCATTTATGCACAGTTGGCATAAGACTGTAATTAAATTTTACTGCACTGCCCAAATCATCTTCAGTAATGCCATCACCGGTAACATCTACGTAGTCGGGGGAAAGCAAACCTGTTAATAAAAAAGAGTGTGCATAAGCCGGGGTTGAGGTTGACTGTATGTACCCGTCAATACCGTCAACATTCTTTAGCAATGATGAGGTATTCATCCAATTTGACCCATCACTATTTATCACCACTTTGTCATTATCAGGGCTGATAACATTTTTTACAGAAAAGGTAAAATCTGTTTGAGTAACATTATATACCGGTATGCCGTAAACATAGCGTTTGCCATCGGCCTCTGTTACATTGATCTGTGAAATATGGTGAGCAAGCCTGTAATTAAGGGGATCGCTGGGGTCGTATCTGTGTATTTTATTATCACAGTTTAAATAATAATTATGGTTAGTTGATGTGCCGGCATCAAGTACCGGTGTAGCAGCGTTATAGCTGTTAATAGTTTTATCAAGCCCGGCTATTGAAGCCTCGTTTGCTGTTAAAAAGCTTATAACCTGGCTTCGCTTTACACGTGCTGTTGGGTTTGCAGCGTTTGATATTGCAGTGCTGGTTGTTTGGTTTCCCTGACCATCATAATGCTGCAAAGCTGGCTCAATTGTAGGGGCATGCGCATCGCCGCCTAACTTAAACCTTACCATGTCTGTTCCACCAATATTATTAAACCATCCATTATCAAGTACGCTGCTTTCGCCGGGGTTGCGCATATATACAAGCTCATGCAGGTCTTTGCCCTGTGTAAAATTAACGGTGCCCCCAGCGTCAAGGTTATTGCCATCCTGCCATTTATCAATAGTAGTTGGTGTTTTTACCAAATTTACATTACCCCCAAAATGCCCTGGTGGCCCAATATCAGCACCGATCCCTACACTATTATCACTAGAACCGGTAAAATTATCCCGCACGTATCCCAAATCGGTACGATAGGCCCTAATTGTGCCACCCGTGCCTTCCCCCTGCACTGTAAAAATATCATAAGTATATTGAGGAGCCGATATAACCGGGGTATGTGCTGTCACTTCTTTGTCCCCAAGCCGTGTGAAATCCATTACGGCATCCCTGTTAGATACAGCATTTTGATAGTACATATAGCCTACTAAAGGCTTTTTCTGGTCAGTTTGGGCAACTTCCGAAGTTTGAGAATAAACTTCAATTTCGGCAGAAGGAAAATTACCAAATAGGCCACTGCCAGCTTGAAAATGGCCAGACCACGCGGTATTAACCATAGGCATTCGTATAGTGGGTATATAACTTGGACGGGCAAAACTAATTGCGGCGCCAATGCTCTGGTCACCAACCCTTGGTATGTGCATATCCCCGCTTACCTGCAGGTCTTTTATGCCGGTCCTTGAATTGTAACTAGTGCTCAATGAAAGCCCCAGGATGTTAAATCTGTTTGCTTTAAAACTCCTTGAAGTAAGAGATGCACTGCCTGAAAGGCTCAACCCACTGCGGGAACTAAGAGTTAAACCTATTTCTGTGTTTAAAAAATTCAACCCAGAATTAAGTGTATCATCCCCAGGACTTTTTTCGCTTTGGCTTTTTTTTGCTAAATTAAAATTCACTCCGCCTTTTATTCCAATTTCTAAAGAAGGGCCTAAATAGCTATTTACGGAAACGCCCAGATTACCCGCTGATAAACTCATATTTTTATAACCACAAATTTCATAATCAGCGCCAAACCTTCCTCCCCAGGTAGTATTTGGTTTTAAATATTGGTTTTCTTCCATCATATCCGTGCCATCAAAATCATCAGGTATGCCACGCAGGTTACGGCTTACACTGCCAGGGTTTATGTTCCAGCCCAGGCCCACCCAACTGGCTTCTTCTTCCATGGTCACATTGCCATCATAATAAATATTTACAGGGTAGCCACCCACATCAAGCAACGGCACATTGTAACTAAAGTTGCCTGTAAAAAGGTCAACCATATTATCGGTACTTACTGACTTAAAAGACGACATTTCGGGCTGGCTTGGCCCACCTATTCCGCCATGTGGTATAAAAGTTGCTGGTTGCGCAGGCGGTATTATATTTTTTACGTTATATTTTTTAGGCATGCCGTTAATGCTATGCTTGGGCTGTTTTACCGTAAAAGATATAGGCAGCCCCTGGCTATAATTTTTTTTGCCGCCAGTGCTGCCAGCATAAGCAGGGGCAGCCCACGATACATAGAACAGGATAAAAAAAATGTATGCTATAGCTTGCCGGTATTTTTTGTTTAATAACTGTATCATATTTTAAGTATCTAAGGTTGCTTTTATTTTATGCTGAATGATGCCGAATGCGTTTTGTTTTGTAAGTCGGTAATTTCTATTACATACACCTGTCCTTTTTGAAACGTGCTGCTTACCGGGTAGGTTAAATAATTGTCACCATAAATAATATTCTTTCTAACTGTTTTTATAACACTGCCGTTAAGGTTTTTAAACACTATATCAGTAAAATGTGCCTTGTCGAATGAATAATATTTTACACTTATATAACCATTATCAACAACAAACGTATTGGATACCTCGTCACTGTTTGTTAAAACGATATATTTACCCGACGAAGGCATATTTACGGTAACAGAGTCCGTAATCCTAAAAACCCACACTTCACTTTGCGATGCCGGTTGAAAATTATTTTGCGCAATAACCTGCCAGGCGTAGGTTTTTCCCGTGTCCAGGGTAATGCCCGATGCAGGATAATTAATAAAAATGTCGGTGCAATTATTGTCAAGATAAAGAGGGATGTTTTGCTGTATTGCGTCAATTGGGTTTTGGCCCGGCTGTACCTCAACAATATTAAAATAATAGGTCAGATTTGAAAAAAGACTCAATGGGGTTGGCGGCAGCCAGGTAAACTGAGGGAACTTCGTTTGCAGCGTGTCTTCATTAGCAGGTGTATTTAAAACAGGCGGGCTTAGTGGCTCCACTTCAAAAGATACGCAATCCTCTGCAAGCGGTGTATTATTGCGCTCATCATTTAAAATAACTGTATAACAAGCCTGGTATTTACCTATTGCCAAAAAGCCATCGGGATCGCGGTCGCTAACAGTTGATGATGGGTACTGGTATTGAATGGGGCCTATATCATCTGCCTGAACTTGTTTTGCGCCTTTTGGTAAAACAATGGTTCCTGACGTCGCAGTAATTACCGGTTGATCGGTTACAACATCTGATATAGTTAAATTTATATGGGCATATATAGTTGTGTTGCCTGTGTACACAAGGGCAAGGTTCCACAGTTGCTTTTTTAACATAACTCCTGCCGGTGGCACCTGGACAGTCATCGTAACCTGCGCCCCGCATTTAAAAAAAGCCACAAAAAAAATTATACAAAGCAATTGCCTGTACATATAATTTTATTAAAAGGTTTTATAATAGATCAATCTTCCAATATCATTTTCAACTAGCTGTTTATCGGGCCCGGGTATATAGCTTTTCTGCATCATAAATTGTATATCGCCAAGCCCTTTAATTTTTATCGTTGCATTAGCCCCGTAGCCAACCTGCATATTGTTTAAAACAGTTTGTTTGTTATATTTAATATCGCCCCCAAACATCAGCCATTTAAGCATTTTGTATTGAAGGCTGCCTTCGGCTGTGTACAGGCTGTAATTTGTATTCCTTGCACCGGACAGGTTTACCTGGACGGTAATTTTCTTTAATATGAAGCTTTGTCCCAGGAGAATGTTATGGGTGTTGAAATAAACAAAATTTGTATCAGACTGCCTGTTATAAAATTGCGTATAAGAAACGACTGTACTCATCATTATTGATCGGAAGCGATATAAATGGCTACCGGTAACAACCAGTGTATAAAAAAGATTTTCAACAAAGTCATTTGTGCCAAGCTTTGTTAATTGAGAACTGGGATAATATCCCGCTGAAAAAACGGGCAAATTTTTTACCCGCAAGCTAACCTGTATACTTTTAAATATTGTGTTGGTATAAAAAGACTGGTTTATATAAGGGTTTGTAAAATCGTTCTTTTTAATTGCGGCGTTTACTTCAAGCTGCTTTTTAAAGAAAGGCTGTGATACCTGCAGGGACCAGGCGTTTTGGGCGGAACTGGTTGTGAATGAACTGAACGATTGAAAATTAGCCCCGAATTTTTTATAAAATGCCTTAATTTTTGTAGCACTTGCCGGTATATTGGATACGAGGCTTAACGAATACGCCTCATTTGACCTGTCGTTAAAACTAAAAGCGCTTGCCAGCAAGTTTTGTTTGTTTTGCTGCCGGTTATAAAATGGTACAGATGATTTAGCGGCTTCAGCGACCACGTATGTATATTTATTTGCCTGGTACCTGCCTTCAACAGCCCACCCAACTAAATTATAATTTGGCGTAACTGCTTGCGGCCTGCCGGCAGTATCTGAATTATAATTATACAATTGCTTTCTGCCGGCATAGTAAGTAAAAAATACGTGGTTGCCCTCTTTCATTCCATTGCCAAACCTTACTGCGGTAACATACTGCTTTTGTTGTGCAGTATCGTTTATAATAAAGTCCCTGAAACGGTAGTCGATTGTGCCCGCAGCAATTGCAAGGTAATACGAGGGGTTATACTCAGCCTCTGCACCATTTATACTTATATTTTTTATTGACAGCTCAGAAAAATTTACTGTACTATGCCCAACGCCGGCTGATTTTAGTGCCAGTAAAGTTTTATAGCCGTGGGGTAGAAGTGAGTCTGGTAAGTTGTTATTTTTAACAGATGAAATTAGTGCGCCAGGATTTTTGATGTATCTCCATTTATCTTTAAGAGAATCAACCTGGCCGCTTAACTGTTTTTTATCTGCGAAATATTTTTTCTGTAAGCTGTCTACCTGTTGTTTTAATACAGCTAATCGTTTTTTGGCGCCCTGGTATTTGTTTACTATTAAACTGTCGCCGGCATTAATCTTATTTTGCATCTTTGCCAAACCACTGTCCCTGCCGCGTGAACCTGATTGGCTATTTTTTAAAGAAGAGAGTGATTTATTTTGATTAAACAGCAGCAACCATTTTCTCCAGTTTACCGCTGCACCATTTGATGAATCTTTGTTAGTATTTGCCGATGTATCGTTTTTGAGAAATGCTGCGGCGTTCGTCTTAAGCCAGTTTTTT
>Ga0206806_1099_pt1 | contig 18451 bp, 14 predicted proteins | sample Alteio_BWOrgCont_60_FD_152911 | JGI IMG/M metagenome (GOLD analysis project Ga0206806, IMG submission 152911) | Enriched cells from forest soil in Barre Woods Harvard Forest LTER site, Petersham, Massachusetts, United States -... | ecosystem: Environmental > Terrestrial > Soil > Temperate forest >... | reverse complement strand
ACACGTTCTGTACTTATGGGAATTAAGCAAGCTGGTATAAAATTCCTTATAATTTCAGGATATGGCCTAAAACTTATGCATGAGGCGGATAGCCATGAGCAGGAAGCATGGAATGCAATAGAAGAGGAGCAGGTAGCAGCTTTAAAACTTTTAAAACGCGAACCTGAAATTAGCTGGCGCTATTTTTACATAGCCACAGAGGAAATAAGGACGGAAAATGGAGTGTTACCGGAAAATACCAATGTTACTTTCAGCGCATCTTCATTAGGAGGATTTACATCTATTGAAAAGTATGCATCGACTATAATGGAAGAGGTAGAAAAGGCTGCACCAACAGAAAAATATAAAAAAAACTCTATTCTTTCGAATACATTCCACAGTAATAAGATCTATAATAATTTAAATTAATATCTATGAGACTCTTTCTTTATTTGCTGGCAGTAATTTTGGTTATAGGCTGGCTCCTCGGCTTCCTAGTCTACTCAGCAGGGTCACTTATTCATATACTTCTTGTGATTGCTATTATTTCAGTTCTACTTGGACTTATACGCGGCGGAACTAAAATATAAGTCCTAATTGGCCTACGATTAGTATTCTTCTACTAGTTACACACATCCACTTTATTTTTTATTCCACCTTCATCAATGAAAAAGGAGCCCTGAAGGCTCCTCTTATTATTCTATTACCGTTAAGGCTATTCTTCAACATCGCTTGTATTATGGCCGTTTAAATGCATTAATTTGCTAATGCCCGCAATAACTTTTGTAGCACTTTGATTATTGATAAAGACCACAGATGCCAATTCTACAAGCGCAGCACCAATAAATCGCTTAAACGTATGGCCCTTTATCAATTGCTTAACAATTAAGTTACTTCCTAAGTTAATACCTGCTTTTGTTAATTCAATTTGCCATTCCTTATTCTCTGCAAGTTTGTGAATAGTGCTTTTTAATATAACCGAAGGATGCAAATCATTCACAACCTCTCTAAATAACTGCTTAAGCTCTTCTTCTTGCCTAAGCTTATCAGCTCTTAAAGCTATAATGCGTAATTCGAGCTCGGTATAGCTTATCTTCGTTGTCATCCTAAAAAGCGAATTAACTATGTCTTGTGTATTTTATTAAATATGATCAAGGTGATTTTATCCCTGAACGTTCTTTCTAAATATTTCTTTCTGCACAAAAAAAGAATCAACACAATCAATAAATAAAAACCTGCAACGATAATAAATCCACTGTAGTTATTACCTAATCGAAAAGACAAATAAAACCCAGCTGCAATACTAATAAACAGAAGGAACAATAGAGCGGTTACTGCAATAATAAAGTTGCTAATCAAATTAGCACCAATGTCTGAGGCACTTTCAGTAAATTCAAGCTTATTCAGTTCAAAACTTGTATTAACATACTTCTTTAAACCTTCAGTCAGCCTTTCAATCTTTTCTACCTCAGACATTGCTACTAAATTTAGATCATCATCTAATATTATCCATGATTTTTCATAACATCCTTCTTTACTTTAATGGTGCCTTTCAAATCATCTACAATATCTTCGGCAATACCTTCAAGCTCTTCTACTTTACTGCGCAATGCACCTACTTCATCTGTAATTCTTTCTTGCAGATCATCTTTTAAGTCTTCTGCTTTTCTCATTAATTTTCTGCGTGTCCTGCTTCCTTTATCAGGTGCAAATAAAATACCAACTACAGCTCCTGCCAATGCCCCAATTAACAACGCATTGAATATCTTACCTGTGCTTCCGGATGTTTCCATATTTTTTTTATTTAATTGATTAATAATTAATTCGGTATAACAAATGTAGAGCGGCTATTTCTTAAATTTCTTCTTTTTCGATAAACGAGCGATTTTGCAGGCTGTACTTACGCTAAAAATTCGCCGCTGTCTTTATAATAGGAATAGTGTCTTGTAAACTCGGCCCCAAAAAGAACAATAATGCACGAATACGATACCCATAGAAGCAAAAGTACAATTGAACCGGCAGTGCCATATATAGAAGCCGGTTGAAACCTAACAAAATAATAGCCAAGCGCGTATTTTCCCAATACAAATAACAAAGCTGTGAGAATGGCTCCAGGCCACATGTGTTTCCAATTAACCTTTGTATCCGGCAATACTTTAAACATGCAGGCAAACAAGAAGGATATAGCAAATAGTGAAAAAGAAAAATTAATTACATGCAATAGGTATACAGCAATAATTGAAAACTGCTGGCTTATCCACCCGCTAAATATGGTAAGTAACGAAGTTATTATGAGCGAGATAGCAAGCAAAAAACCTATACTCACGATCAGTCCAAATGATAGGAGCCTATTTTTAATAAAATATCCAAACCCCTGTTTTACCGGTGGATGAGCATCCCAAATACTGTTGAGGGATATTTGTAATTCCAGGAAAACACCAGTGGCGCCGAAAATCAGTGTAATTACTCCGATAATCTCGGCAACTATCGTACTTTTATGCTGAATGGATTTAATAAGCATATTCTGAATTTCAACAGCAGTATCGTGCCCAAAAGAATCGGTAATAGCGGCGCTTATCTCATTTCTTACTTCCGTCTGCCCAAAAGCTATTCCTCCCAGGTCAATTGCAATTACAAGCATTACCGGAATAGAAAAAATAGCATAATATGCTATTACAGCGCTTTGCCGAAAAGGGTCCTTATCCCACCATCTTTTTGTGGTTGATCTGAGGATCGATAACCATTCTTTAATACCGGTTTTTTTCATGCTTCCTGACTTTATCATTAAAAAAGGCCACCTAATTTAATAGGCGACCTTTTCATTAACCACTCACTCACTTACTCTACTCAACTTTTATAAACTTTTCAATTGTATTGACCTTATCGTTATATAATCTTACGAAATACACACCTCCTGCCAATCCATTTACAGGAATTGTTGTGATGTTCGTATTATTCATTTTATACGTTCCCATTACCTGGCCGCAAACATTAACTATATCAGCATACAAGTCGGTAACATTTGCTCCGTTTAAAATTGTAATACTTCCAGATGCAGGATTAGGGTATACCTCAAACTGACTGTTCGAATTTACAATATCATTAACAGAAGTGGGCTGTGTGCTTGCATCAAATACTGAGAAAGGACTCATGGATGTAAGGCCTGTTCTTTCAACAGCAAACATACCACCACCTGCTGCAGAAGCGTTGGTATACGTACCTGCATTCCACGAACCGGATGTATAGTGTGCAATATAATCGTTGGTGTGCACAAATCCATTTACTTCGGTAGAAGGATCCCACTGCAAATGCATGTCATAGTTAAGACCGGAAGAAATACTTGTTTGGAATAACCATGTAGCATTTACCAGGGGTTGATTGCTTGATATTTTAACACCAGTTGTTCCCTGGGCATAAACACCCGATGAAACATTTACACTAACTGTACCTGTGGAAGAACCTGCGTTAAGCTTTATAGATGCAGGAAAATAATATGATGGGGTTCCTACACGGAAGTTGCTGCTATCTACAGTAGTTGCATTCATAGTCAACATGCCTGCTGCAGAGTCAGTAATTACATAAGAATTACTGTTGGCTCCTGTAATTGTTCCACCGCTTGCAATTTCTATGTTGTGAACATTAGTACTAACATGGCCCGCTGTAAAAGCCAAAGAATTTTGAATAATTACATCTGACCCCATAACCAAGGTTCCACCACCGCCAATATTTATCCTAAGATTATCAACCGTATTTCCAGGTAACTCAAATGTAAGTTTACCTGTGGGTGAAACTGAACTGTTAACAATTACATCTGAACTTGCGGTTGAGAAGATATTACCGCTACCGGAGGCTGATATGTCCCCAGAAATAGTAAGGTTATTACCGTTAAGTACTAAAGTACCACTTTGGAGAATTAATTTGCTTGCTACGGTAAGATTGTTACCTAAATCAACTGTATAATTTGTACCGGTGTTCAAACGCAGTTCGCCAATACTTCCTGAAAAAGATATAGGTGTTGCAATAGAACCAGCTGTATTTATTATTAGCCCGGAATTAGAGTTTACCATTAACATACCTGTTCCGTTAAATGTACCATTTAGTGTAAGGGAATCATTACTGATATCCAGATTTCCGCCTGTAAGAGCTAATGTGCCTTGTATAGCAAGATCATTTCCCAATTTAATGGAATTGCCGCCACCTACATTCACAGTAAGGTTATTAAGCATCTGGTATCCGCTAGTAAACATTACCGGGGCAGAAATTCCACCACTTGTATTTACTATCATATCGGCCACGGCGTCTCCGCTTATTGTACCTGCCCCAGAAACCTGTCCGTTAAGTGTGAGTGTATTTCCATTTAATACAAATGCACCGCTGGTAAGTATCAATGAATCATTTACCAAAGCATTTGTGCTGAGGGTTACGCTGTTACCGCCTCCAACATTTACATTAACGGTATGAAGAGCAGAACCGCTTAGTTCCATACCAGCGCTAGCTGAGCCGGAAATATAATCTACATTGTAAGAAGAAGAAAGATCGAGTGAACCACCACTAACTGCAAGTTGACCGCCGGAGATAACTATAGTAGTATTGCTCCCCATACTTAAAAGGCCACTGGTTGAAATACTGATAACACCGGAAAGTGTCATAATATTGTTTACAGTGATATCGGCAGTAGAAGTCAGGCTCAATACAGCATTGGTAAAATTTTGGACTGTCATATTACCACTGAATGAAAATGTTCCACCCGAGTTAAGCACTACATTGCCAACATTAATTGTACCTGCACCCGTAAGAGTACCTGATGTTACAATAACCGACATAGCATTAGTAGATGAAAGAGTGCCTGTAACAGTAACTTGAGCAAGCACGCTGTTAATTATAACGCTGCTATCCAGTGTTACTGTAAACCCGCTACCAATTGTAACCTGCTGCAAGGAAGTAAGGTTATGCGGAGGAACTACTGCCCCACTCCATGTAGCGGCACTACTCCAACTGCCAGAAGCTACTGCTGTATAGGTTTGCGCTTTTGCGAAACCATTGAAGAGAATGAACCCTGCAAACAATAACCCGATTTTGATTGATTTGTATATTCTTTTTTTCATGACTTAAATTTTAATTGTATTTAATAAATTGTTTATTGCGTCAAAACTACTATGCGACAATCTATAGCCCTTGTACTTTTCGGTTAACTCTTTTTTTTGTAGGTTGTATCCGTCTTTTCTCTTGTTATATTTGAATTCCGGCAACGGATAATCAATTGGAATATATATTCATCCAAGAGATCTTAAATAAAGAAAAGACTAAAGAGGTTTGTTATTCTTGGTGTTTATCACAAACCTATCTAAGGCTATTTCGCCTTTGCGGCCGGTAATTTTAAAAGTATTTTCTCCTCGCCAATCGTAATTAATTGTGATTGGGATGTTTATCCATTGCCATCCCGAATTGGATATCTTTTGTAGCCTGGTAAATACCCTTTTGCCATTATTCACTGTAACATCAATATTGCCATCTCCCTTACAAAGTATCCATACAAAATGAGTGCTAGTTGAAGTGTCTCTGTCATTTAAATTATATATCGCGGCTTTATTCGGAAGTAGTTTCACATACGTAATAAACCTAATATAGTCTCCATCCTTCCCACTCGTTTCCGTATATATGTCGTCTGCCCCAATTCCTGAATCTGCTACCTCCGCTTCAAAACTATAGTCCTTTGACCAGCGCTCGGGATGTGCATTCTCATGCCATTTATCAATCTGATAAAATACAGTCCTGTTATCTTTGGTCTTTTCATATATGTATACACTTCCTTGCCTTCTAACTTCAAATGAAAGATCGTGACCATCAATAGTTACACTTACATCCTTGGTCTCCGGTATTTCATCTGAATCATTTGAAAAAGGCTGATATGTACCACATATCACATACTTTTCAGTATTATTCATCTTCCTTGCCGTTATTAATGCATGCTTGTCGCCCGCTGAATAGCTGATTATCGGCTGCTTATTTTCGTCAAACAATACATTCCCATTTCTTAACACATCTTCAAACCGGCTTGTAATTGCCTGTGCATAGGCAGGCATTGCAGCCTGCCATACATAATCGGCAGGGTTGTTGAATGGAGAACTAAGGTTAAAGTATCCTACATAATAAAATTCTGCCCCGATGACAGAAAGGCACTTTAGCAACCCAAGCCACTGGCCAGGGGTAATATTCTCCTCATTGATCTTAGACCATCCTGCCGCTACAAAAGGGCTGAATAAATAATCGCCCTCACTTATTTCGGTTTTACGCCCGATAGATATCCACTTCCAGCCATGCCAGGCACCCTGCCAGTCTTTCCAGTTTCTTGGCCAACGAGGATAAAAATCGGGGGTTGAATAATATGTTCCGTTTATGGGTGTCATACATTTCTTCATGATCGACCATTTGAATCTGTCTATCGGCCCGCCCTCTACAATATAAAATGTAAACAAGGTGTTTTTAAGCTCCGGTAATTCCTTCATAAATGAAGAAGAAAATATGTTCCGCATTTGCAATTTGCGAACAGAGGCAAAGTCCTCCCATGAGTCTATTTTCATAGAATCTTTCATTCGTATCATTGCCGGATCGTCGTGGATATAATTTACTACGTATGGGCCGGGTGCTTCTTCCCCATTCTCATTGATTCTGTTGATGGGACGAGTTAAGCATTTAAGTATCAGATAGAGATAATGCTTTTGAACTTCTCCATCTATATGTATCAGTGAGTCAGGGAAATTAAACTTGATCTCTGAATCTTTCTGACCGTCCCTTACAAATGTTACAGAATATGGTGCATCAATTTTATCATCAGATATCATTGGATATCCTGTTTTATAACCTACGGCAGATGGCTGTCCTTGTGTCCAGAATGTAATTACGTCCAGCGATACATTGGGATATTCGTTTGCTAACCTTATCTCGTAGGGGTATTTACCAAACTTTGGGTTGCTAAACGCACATTCTGCATTTGGTATAACAATACCATAGTTCCAATTTGTAATAAGCTCCTTTTGAATCATATAACTGTTTGAGTCAATTTGCTTAGCGCTTATTCCGGGCTGGCCGTTTGAACCCAGGTAACCGGGATCCATCCAGTTAAAAAGTCTTTGCAAATGATTTCCCGGATAATAGCGGGGTAAGGGATATATGTTTAGTTGCTGTATAGCAGATTCTTCTTTTGGATATCCCACCGGATATTGCAGAATACTTGGATGATCTTTTGTATTCTGGCAACTTGTGCATGAGCCTATGCAAATTAACGCTACAGTAACATTATATATTTTTTTCATTTAGAATAAGCCGATTTTTCATTTATAATTCTTTTGTGAATATAATTCAACTCCTTCATTTAGTATTGAAGTTTGGGAATATTTTTCACTATACCGTGAATAGCCTTATTGCTGAATACATTATAAATATTGATTCACACTGCTATGCATTAAGATAAAAAGAAATTGAAGAGATGAAAATCACTATATTTAACTTTCTGCACCTCAAATTTATATGCCTGCTATTGATTCTGTCACTGCTGCTATTTTAATAGTTACTTTTATTGCAACTATTTTCCGTTCAACATTTGGGTTTGGAGAAGCGCTAATTGCCGTGCCATTACTTGCAATATGGCTTCCGCTTAATGTTGCAGTACCTCTCTCTGTACTTGTGTCGGTTACAATTGCCGCCGTAATTGTTGTTCATGACAGAAATAGAATACATATAAGTAGCGCGGGCGGTTTGATACTTTTTACACTTATTGGCATTCCGATAGGCCTTTTCTTGCTATTACGCGCAAATGAGGATATAGTGAAGGCAATTCTTGGAATAGTGCTTATAGCATTCTCGCTTTATCTATTATTAGGAAAACAGCTTAAGGAACTTAAAAAAGATAGTATTGCCTGGCTTTTCTCATGTGGCTTTCTTGCAGGGATACTCGGTGGCGCTTATGGTATAAATGGACCGCCCCTTGTTATTTATGGGGCTATGCGTCGTTGGTCCGCCCAACATTTTAGAGCCACATTACAAGGATATTTTCTTGTAGCCGGAATTATTGGATTGATTGGATATTGGATTACAGGTATGATAAATTCATCCCTTATTCATTACTATATTCTGACCCTGCCAGTAGTAATACCTGCAATTTTTATTGGCAGATGGCTTAATCACCGACTTTCGGGAGAAGGCTTTTATAAGTACGTTTACTTTATACTGGGTTGTATTGGTACCTTCTTGGTTATAAAGTCTCTTACTAAATAAGAACCCATACTATTTATATCGTATTTTACCAGCTGTCACACTCTCCAAATGTACTAAGTGTTATAGGATGTTGTAGTAAAAAATGGCTACTACTCTTTAAACTCTAACCTCATCGATATTAACCACTCCCTAAGTGTAGCCCCGCCGGGAATCGAACCTGGATTTGAAGCTTCGGAGGCTTCCGCACTATCCATTGTACTACGGGGCTATGTGGTGTAAAAGTAGGAAGAAATCATAAGACTATTCTTCGTCTGCCAATTCGTGCAGCGGAACGTGCAGGTTATTATCCTTGGCAAAGTTGCACCAATGGCAATCTTCTTTTCCGCAGCCTTTGCTAAACTCATGCTTCTGTATCTTTTCCCATGTACTTATTATTTGCTCAGTAACTATGGCAATATATTCTGGGGTAACCACTACCTTTTCCGTTTTGTATTCATCCTTCATAGGTTCAATAAAATCAAATTCAGTACTCACAGCTTGCCAGTCCGGACGGTAGTTATCCAGTAATATTTTATAGAATACTGCCTGTCTCCAATAATCTCCTCCTAAAGGTTCATTTTCCTGTGGTGGTTTTAATTTCTTTTTTGCATTTTCGTATTTGCCGGTCTTGTAGTCTACCACATTAATTCTCTTACCATCAAACTCAAGTTTGTCGAGCTTGCCATTTAGTGGTATTCCATTCACTTCAACGTTTCTGATGCTGGTTTCCAATAACACTATTTTATTCCATTTGTTTACGTAAAAATCGTAATAAGCCGGTAGTATCTTTTTACCATAATCCAATCTGCGGTCGAATTGTTCCTTAGTAAACGATTCACGGTTGCGAAGCATGTAGTTTCTAAAATCTTCCAATACCATCTCCTTAGCCGGGAATGTGTTACTCACTTTCATTTTCTCAAAAAGAGCCTGCAATGTTGAGTGAATGGCGCTACCAAATGCCATTGATTCGTTTTTGGCTGCGGGCACCCTTAATAGATTTTGATAGTAAAATTTTATGGGGCAATCCAGGTAATTATTCAGGTGAGTTACACTAAGGGTGTAATTCTGTAAAAGCTTGTCAATATAATTCTTGTCGATCAATTTAACTTCAGGAACAATATTGGCCATATATTGCAGTTCCATAAACTCGGTTAAAACACTTTCCTCCACTTCCTTTTTAACTTCTGCAATACCTGAATCGCTAATGATCTCGCTCACGAAGGAAGATCTTTCCAACATCCTGTCCTTTCCATCTTTAACAGAGTATGATATTTGCAGATGAGTTTTTGCACGGGTTAAAGCAACATAAAACAGTCTACGCGCTTCTTCCAGCTCATCCACTACGTATTTATTCTCAGAAATATTATCGGGAAACTTAAATGTCCTTACAGATGAAGCGTTCTTATCATCCCACACATTTTTATTACACCCGATCATAAACACATAATCATATTCCGTTCCTTTTGATCCGTGGGCAGTCATCAGGTTTACCCCATTCTCAGTAGCCGAAACTTTAGTAAGCGGTATTCTTATATTATGCCTTTCCATAATATCTATCATCTGCAAAAGCCTTTGCAGCGTTAATGCCGAATCTTTCCGCGTCTCCGATTTTATAAAGTTGAACAATACTGTAAGCACTTCCATTAACCAAGGCTTTTCAGCAGATCTTACAATGTATTTTAATATGCCTGTTTCGCGTACAACATCTTCAAAAAGTTCTTGCAACGTCACGTTGTTCATTCTTTTAATCAACCCTTCGAGCACATCGCTAACTCTTCTTACTTCATTTACCTCCGATTGGGTAAAAAGATCGGAAACTGTGCCTGTAGTTTGTTCACTTATCAAACGACGTAAAGAATACTTCTCCCTTCTGTTTCCTATATTCTTTTGAGACGTTTCTATGGTTAAACGAGCTATCTCTAAAGGTGAAATATTAAAGAAGTCGAAATGCAATAACTGGAACAGCCGTTCATCTCCACCATAAGGAGTATCATTCTCAAAGGCTATATATCCCAATAGAACAAGTATTTTTTTGATGAACGGAAGCTCAAGAATATTGACACTTCGTCTCATGTTGATACTTACCTTCCTTTTTTCCAGATAGGTAACAAGGTCTTCTGCCTGTCTATGGGTGCGATAGATCACAGCTATTTCAGCCGGAGCTACTCCCTCATTTATCAGTACTTCTATTCCTCTTGCCACGCTTGTTACTTCATTCGCATGATTAGCAAATTCCACAATTTGAGGTTCAATTTTTAAGTCTTTAATGCTTGTATTAACTGACTTTAAGTTTTTGTCCAGAGAAGGATCTGAGTTTACGATCCTTTCTTTATTATGTTCTATAAGCATTTTAGCCACATCCAAAATTGGTTGTGTGGACCGATAATTCTCCGTAAGCACAACCTTGCGCAGTGAATCTGCATACTTATCCGCAAAATGCTTTATATTCTCTACGTTAGCATCCTGGAAAGAATAGATGGACTGGTCATCATCGCCCACTACAAAGACATTAGGAGAATCCCAGAAATCGATCAGATGTTTTAACAACAGGTTTTGTGAACCGCTCGTATCCTGAAACTCATCTACAAGAAAATAAAGATATTTTTCCTGGTAGTTAAGCAGCATCACTTTATCCTGTTCAAAAGCTTTTAACACCCATAATATCATATCATCAAAGGTGTACCTGGCCATATCGTGCATCATCTTTTCGTATAGAGGAAACAAGTTAACAGCTGCACGCAGCTTCTCCATATCTTCTGTTTCCTTTTTAATGGCTTCAACTTTCAGATCGCCCGCTTTATAATCCTTTGTGTTTCTCTTGTAAATAAACTCATCCCGGGTTGGAAGAGAAGCAAGGTATTCGTCAATCTTTGTATTCAAAGTCTCAGGTGCCCAGGCTTCCTTCTTAATAAGCGAAAAAAGATTTTTCACCCTGAAGGTTTCATAAGAAATATCACCCTTAAACCTTTTTAAAGGGCTATCTACCGAAAGAGAATCAAGCAATTTTTGAAACAACTCTATTTCCTCCAGTTCTGAAATGGCTTCCAGGTTTTGTTTGCCAAAATAATACAAGTTATCCTGTATCACCTCATTACAAAAGGAATGGAAGGTGTGTATGTTTACTCTGTAGGCGGCAGGGCCTATCAGTTTAAAAAGTCTGTTGCGCATTTCTACCCTTCCCACATCTGTATAGGTAAGGCACAAAATACTGTGTGGCGGGGTGTCGGTATCTTGTAATATCTTGCCAATGCGTGCGGCGAGTATCTGGGTTTTCCCTGTTCCCGGGCCTGCAATCACAAGCACAGGTCCTTCTATGGCATCAACCGCCTGGCGTTGCGCAGAGTTTAACCTCTCCAGCGTTTCTTTAAAAGCCTCGTCGTATTTTGATTTAGATACCTTCATTTGTATCTCCCAAAAATAGCTTAATTATCTCATTCTTTAAATACCTGCCACCATAGGTCTCATTAACACCAAACTTCCGTATTTTTGTATGCAATGAACTTTCCCTTTTTCATAGCCAAGCGATACCTGGTATCTAAAAAATCGCATAATGCCATTAATATTATATCGGGGATTGCGTTAGGAGGCATTGCCATTGGCACAATAGCTCTTATTATAGTACTTTCCGCTTTTAATGGCATCTCTAACCTGGTGCAATCGTTGTATAATTCTTTCGGTCCGGACATTTCCATAACTGCCTCAAAGGGAAAGATATTTCAACCTACCGGTGCACTATTTAACAATGTAAAACATATAAATGGAGTAAAATATTTTAGTGAGGTAATGCAGGATAAAGCCTTGCTTAAGTATAACGACCAGCAATCTTTTGCCGTTATAAAAGGCGTGAGCAATTCTTTCGAGGCTATGACCCAGTTTGATACGCTAATAAGAGATGGCGCTTTTACCCTTTCACACAGCGGACTTGATTACGGGGTATTTGGCAAAGGTATTGCTTACCAACTTGGCCTTGGAGTGTCTAATGCAGATTATTATTCTATAACATGCTATTCCATTAAAAGAGGATTGAAAAGTACTCCTGACCCAAGGGATGCTATCATAGAAAAACACCTTTTCCCTTCGGGAACATTTTCTATTAATGACGACTTTGATTTCCGCTATGTTATTACCTCTATAAATTTTGCAAGGCAACTTTTCGATTACCAGGATAGCTCGGTAACTGCCATAGAAATTGGCCTTGCCAAAGGTGCGAACCCGAATGAGGTAAAGAATAAAATAAAGAACATACTTGGGCCCGATTACTTGGTAAAAGATCGTTTTGAACAGAATGAGTTACTTTTTAAAACTCTGAAATCAGAGAAGTTATGGACCTTCATCATACTTGTATTTATATTGATAATAGCCACTTTTAATATTGTTGGCTCCCTTTCCATGCTTATCCTCGATAAAGAAAAAGACATAGATATATTGTGGAAAATGGGGGTGGATATGAACACTGTTAAAAAGATATTTATGTATGAAGGAATGCTGATAACCCTTATTGGTGCCTTAGGTGGACTGGCATTGGGAACCATAATCTGCCTGGTACAGATATATTTTAAAGTGGTCAGTTTCAGTAAAGGCTTCCTGATAGATGCTTACCCTGTCAGCATGCAAGTAACTGACTATCTATACGTATTTACAGCCGTAATCGTTATCGGATTCCTGGCCTCATGGTACCCAGTAAGGGTGTTTACCTCTAAAGGGGCTGTAAAACCAGCATAATTATTTCAGGTTTTACACATTTGGTAGTGAATAAAATTGAATTTACTACGTTATATAACCTGTGTCCTATTCCTACTTTTGAGAGATTATAATAAGGAAGCATGGCAAGGCGCCCAACAAATAGGCTTATTGAAGAACTCCCGGAAGAGGAGGAGAATGTTATTCCTATCAACGAGGGAAAGACCGAAAAAAAGACTGAACCGAAGGTAAAGAAAGCAAAGCCAGCCAAGTCAGAAGGAAATTCTTTTGTTCAAAGAATACAGGCTAATCTCGATAAATGGAAGGTCCTTCCACTAACAGGACTATTCTTCCTTGTAGCCTCTGTATGCATGTTCATAGCTTTTGTTTCCTTTTTATTTACCTGGCAGGTAGACTTTGATAAGGTAAGCGGCCCTGTTTCATCTATGTTCTCTAACGCTGTAACAACCCAAAACTGGCTGGGTAATTTTGGAGCCAAATTATCAAACCTTTTTATCTATCGCTGGTTTGGCATTGCGGCCTTTGGATTTGTATTGCTGTTCTTTTTATGGGGAATATGGTTATTCCTTGGGCTTACTCTTTTGCCTTTGAAAAAAACTTTGCGTATTTCTCTTTTCCTGATCTTATGGACCTCGGTTACTCTTGGCTTCTTCTTTCATACCTCTCACTTATTCCTGGGTGGGGGTGTGGGTTACTTTACGGCCGGCTGGCTGCAAAACTTTGCAGGTAAGGCTGATACTGTCGCCCTTGTGTTTTTTACAGGACTAACCTTCTTAATCATCAACAACCTGGTTAAAATACCAGACCTCAGACTAAAACCCCAACCATCACATGAAACTGAAACTGAGAAAGAACAAAATGAAATTGAAGAAGAGGTTGAAGCGGAACCTCCGTTTCTCAAAAACGAACTTAAAGAAGTAAAAGCTGAAACCATCGAATTTGCTGTAGAAGAGGTTCAGCCCAAGCCGGAAGAAAAGAAAGTTATTGAACTTAAACCAACTCCGGAGGTTGAGTTTTCTATTGAAACCGCGCCCGAACCAAAAATAGAGGTTGCAGAAGTAAAACCAGTTGAAGCAAAAACTCTTTCCTCATACGATCCTACTCTTGATCTTTCATCTTATAAGTTCCCGCCACTTTCTCTATTACAAGAACATGGCAAGGATGAAGTAACAATAGACCCTGCAGAGCTGACCGCCAACAAGGACAGGATAGTAGCTACGCTTGCCCATTACAACATTGCCATTAAAAAAATAAAAGCCACACCCGGTCCTACTGTTACATTATACGAGATCATTCCGCAGGACGGAACCCGCATATCCAAAATAAAGAACCTTGAAGATGATATAGCACTGAGCCTATCGGCACTTGGCATACGTATTATTGCACCTATCCCCGGGCAGGGAACAGTCGGTATAGAAGTACCCAACCGAAATCCTTCTATGGTCTCTATGCGCTCTATTATTGCTTCTGAACAGTTTCAAAAAAGCGATATGGAGCTGCCTATATGCCTGGGTAAAACCATATCTGATCAACCCTATGTTATAGATCTTGCCAAGATGCCTCACTTGCTTATGGCCGGCGCCACGGGGCAAGGTAAGTCGGTAGGATTAAACGCGGTATTGGTTTCTTTACTTTATAAAAAGCATCCTTCACAAATTAAGTTTGTGCTGGTGGATCCTAAAAAAGTGGAGCTTACGCTATTCAATAAAATAGAAAGACATTTCCTTGCAAAGCTTCCCAATTCAGAAGATGCTATCATCACCGATACCCGTAAGGTTATCCATACGCTCAATTCACTCTGTATTGAGATGGACCAGCGTTACGACCTGCTTAAAGATGCCCAGGTTCGTAACATTAAGGAATACAATGAAAAGTTTACTGCCCGCAGGTTGAATCCGGAAAAAGGCCATAAATACCTTCCTTACATTGTTCTTATTGTAGATGAGTTTGCCGACCTTATTATGACTGCCGGTAAAGAAGTGGAAACACCTATAGCGAGGTTAGCACAGCTTGCACGTGCCATTGGTATCCATCTGATCATTGCTACACAGCGTCCTTCGGTTAATATCATTACAGGTACTATAAAAGCAAACTTTCCTGCGCGTATTGCATTCAGGGTTATTTCTAAGATAGATTCTCGTACCATACTGGATTCAGGCGGTGCCGACCAACTTATTGGCCGTGGTGATATGTTATTGGCTACGGGAAGTGACCTGGTAAGGTTGCAATGCGCCTTTGTAAGCACAGGCGAAGTAGAAGAGGTTACTGATTTTATAGGCTCGCAACAAGCCTACCCCAGCGCATTTGAATTACCTGAATACGTTGAAGAGGGATCAGAAGATAGCGCGGGTGGCCTGAACGCTGATGAAAGAGATTCTTTATTTGAAGAATGCGCTCGCCTGGTGGTAGATACACAACAAGGTTCTGCTTCCTTATTACAAAGAAAATTAAAGATAGGCTATAATCGTGCCGGACGTATTATTGACCAATTGCAGGCATCTGGCATAATTGGCCCCTTTGAAGGCAGCAAAGCAAGAGAAGTGCTTATCAAGGATTACATAGCACTTGAAGAGAAGCTTAAGTCGGGCTCTGAACCTAAAGCTTAATTAAAGGTGTAAGGTTTTCTTCTTTTCCAGAAGTTCTTGTTCTGTCTCCTTCCACAACTCATTAGGAATACAACAGTCTACAGGGCAAACCGAAGCGCATTGCGGTTCATCATGAAAGCCCTTGCACTCCGTACATTTGTCAGAAACTATATAATACCTGTCAAGCTCAACAGGCTTTTGAGGTGCATCGGCATCCACATCCATTCCGCTCTTGGAATGGAACATACCTTTAACAGTGGTTCCGTCAGCAAATCTCCATTCGTTACCGCCTTCATATATTGCGTTATTGGGGCATTCTGGCTCGCAGGCGCCGCAATTGATACATTCGTCAGTTATCTTAATAGCCATAATTTATTTGATTAAAAAGCGTTGCAAAGATATGAAAAAGGGATAGACATAAAATACCCTATTTTTGTGCCTATGAAATTAACAAAAGCCATCGGCAGTTTTTCTGCATTGGGAGAAGGAATGCGAAAGTACCTGGCCCAACCTACTGACTTTCCTGAATGGGAAAAGGCAGTTACGGCTGCCCAACAGCAAAATCAATGGTTTACCAGAGAAAACATCCTGTTTGCACTGTCCAACATTTCATCATGGCTTACTAAGGAAGCATTGCAAAAATGGGCATCAAAATACCATCTCACCGAAGAAAATAAGAATCCTGTTTCAATAGGAGTAATTATGGCTGGCAATATTCCCCTGGTGGGCTTTCATGATATGCTATGTGTCTTGCTAACCGGTAATATTCTTTGCGCCAAGCTCTCCCACTCAGATTCTGTATTAATACCATTCATTGCCAAAAAGCTTATAGAAACAGAGCCTGCCGGGCAAGATCAAATAAAATTTGTAGATAAACTCTCAACTTCATCAGATGCAGTTATTGCAACAGGCAGCAACAACTCAGCTAAACACTTTGAGTATTACTTTAAAAACATACCCCATATCATCCGCAAAAATCGTAATGGCGCCGCGGTTTTATATGGGCAAGAAAGTGATCAGGAACTTTCTGACCTGGGCACAGACATCTTCTCTTATTTTGGGCTAGGCTGCCGCAATGTTTCTAAACTTTATGTCCCGCAAGGATATGATTTTGCTAACTTTTTCAGGAATATTGAAAAAATACGGGGCGGTAATAAACCATAATGCCTACAATAATAACTACAGTTACAACCGGACCATCTATTTAATGGATTCAAAGGTATTTACCGATAACAACTTCCTTATGGTAACCGAGAACCCGGCAATTGCTTCGCCCATTGCAGTGGTTCACTTTGAATATTACAAAAATTTCCCGGGCTTAGGTAAGGACCTGTTGAAAGATATTGAGAACATACAATGTATTACAGCCAGCAATGAGGTGAAAAAGAGCTTGCAAAAGAATACACCCATTCCAATTGTAGCTTTAGGACAGACGCAGTCGCCTTCTTTAGAGGACTATGCTGATGGCGTAGACGTGATAAAATTTTTACTGGAACTGAATACCAAGGCCTGAAATCTTTATTTTTGGATATGCCCCAAACCAAAACAGCAAAGCACTCTGCCTCTCTTAATCCTTTCAAGCTATTGAATGGACAACAGCTCTCTTTCGATAGTCCATTAATAATGGGGGTGGTTAACATTACCCCTGATTCATTTTATGATGGAGGAAAATACATATCCACTGATGAAGCTATAAAGCAAGCTGAAAAAATACTTGCAGAGGGAGCAGATATTTTGGATCTCGGGGCTTGTTCTACACGCCCCAATGCAATTGATATTGGGGACGAAGAAGAGCTAAAAAGACTGTTACCAGTACTGAAACATATCGTAAAGAATCATCCGAAAGCTATTGTATCTGTAGACACATACAGGCATAACGTTGCAAAAGAAGCAGTGGAACAAGGAGCCTCCATAGTAAACGATATTTCAGGTGGAACTATGGATGATAAAATGTTTGAAGCAGTAGCGGCGCTTAAAGTTCCTTACATACTCATGCACATACAGGGCACCCCTGACACCATGCAGGTTAATCCTACTTATGCCAATGTGGTTTCAGAGGTAGATGCCTATTTTAAAGAACGGTTAAACAAACTTCATAAGGCCGGAGTTACCCAGGTAATAATTGATCCAGGCTTTGGGTTTGGCAAAAGCGTGGAACATAATTACACTTTACTAAAAAACCTACACCGCTTTACGCATTTTGATTTACCTTTAATGGCAGGCCTTTCGCGAAAATCAATGATAAATAAGGTACTAAAAACAAAACCGGAGAACGCATTAACCGGCACTATCGCCCTAAACACGCTTGCCTTACAAGAAGGTGCTAACTTATTAAGAGTCCATGACGTAAAGGAAGCCAAGCAGGTAATTAAAATGGTTCATCAATTCAATCATCCCGAAGCAAGCTGATATGCTAAACATGTTCATTACATTCCGCCTGCTCGATGCCATAGATATACTACTGGTAGCAGTTTTACTATACGAAATATATAGCCTGGTTAAAGGTACCTCAGCCATCAACATACTTGTAGGTATGGTTATGCTATATGTGGTATGGCTTGTTGTAAAAGCACTCGATATGGAGTTGCTTGACAGCATCCTTAGCCGTTTTATTGATGTAGGTGTAATAGCCATTATTATAGTTTTCCAACAAGAGCTAAGAAGATTTTTGCTCATCATTGGCAAAACAGAATTTTTTAACCGAAGGAACTTTACCAAGAACTTTTTGATGTTACAAATGAGCGATCATAAGAACCTGGACCTCCACCCTATCCTGAAGGCTTGCCGTAACATGGCAGAAAACAAAACGGGCGCTCTTATAATTCTTGCCCATGATACCGACCTTGAATTTTACGCCCAAACCGGTGACGTTATTGACAGTAATGTTACAGAGGCCCTTATTGAAAGTATCTTTTATAAGAACAACCCTTTGC
>Ga0206806_1098_pt1 | contig 18479 bp, 14 predicted proteins | sample Alteio_BWOrgCont_60_FD_152911 | JGI IMG/M metagenome (GOLD analysis project Ga0206806, IMG submission 152911) | Enriched cells from forest soil in Barre Woods Harvard Forest LTER site, Petersham, Massachusetts, United States -... | ecosystem: Environmental > Terrestrial > Soil > Temperate forest >... | reverse complement strand
TTAGCAAAACAAGTGTAAAAATCCGTATGGTTATCCGGGCAACGCCAATACCTGGGCATATAGCGGACGATATTGCCGGTTATATAATAAAACTCGGTGACTATAACGCCTTTGCTGTGCGCAGCAGCGCTACGGCAGAGGATCTGCCAACAGCATCATTTGCTGGCCAGCAGGATACGTATTTGAACATAATTGGAAAGGATGCAATTCTAAAGCATATCAGCAAGTGCTGGGCATCGTTGTTTACTGAGAGGGCAGTAATTTACCGAATTCAAAACGGCTTCGCTCACCGTAAAGTACAGCTGTCTGTTCTTGTTCAAAAGATGATTTTTCCGCAGGCCGCAGGAATTTTATTTACTGCTGATCCCGTTACTTCTAGCAGGAAAGTGTTATCCATTGATGCCAGCTTTGGGCTTGGTGAAGCCATGGTTTCCGGCCTCGTGAATGCTGATAACTATAAAGTGTGTAAAGGCAAGATAATAGATAAGAAGATATCTACCAAGAAACTGGCTATTTATGCCTTAAAAGAGGGCGGTACAATAGAACAGGAGATTGATCTTGCGCGGCAGAATGATCAGGTATTGACGAATGAGCAGATATTGCAGCTTGAGTGCACAGGCAGAAAAATAGAACAGCATTTCGGCCACCCGCAGGACATTGAATGGTGTTTGGCTGATGATACATTTTATATTGTTCAAAGCCGGCCAATAACCACTTTATTCCCAATCCCTGCTGTAACCGATCAAGAAAATCACGTCTATTTATCTGTCGGCCATCAACAAATGATGACTGATGCCATAAAACCACTGGGCATATCAGTATGGCTGCTAACGGCTGCCCGGCCGATGGATACCGCGGGCGGAAGGTTGTTTGTTGATGTTACCAAACAGCTGGCGTCGCCAGCAAGCAGGGAAAGCCTGTTAAATATGATGGGACAGCATGACCCGTTGATGAAAGACGCGCTTATGGCCATCATAGAGCGGGGAGACTTTATACAATCCGCACCGGAGGATAATAAAGTACCGCGCACCGGAAGCAACAATACAGGAGCTTCACCTGTGGGTTTTCAAACATTAAACGACTATGACCCCCAAATCGTTTCCAATCTGATCAAAAGCAGTCAGACATCACTTGAAGAGTTAAAAAAAGCTATTCAAACCAAAACCGGGGGCGGGCATATTTGATTTTATCCTCGAAGACATGCAGAAATTAAAGAAGACCATCTCTGACCCACAAAGCTTTGGTGTGATAATGACCGCTATGAATGCCTCATTATGGATCAATGAAAAAATGAATGAATGGCTGGGTGAGAAAAATGCGGCAGACACGCTTTCTCAATCTGCACCCAATAACATTACCTCGGAAATGGGTCTTGCTTTATTGGATGTCGCAGATGTGATCCGTCCTTACCCGGAAGTAATTGAGTATTTACAACATGTAAAAGACGACAGCTTTCTTGATGAACTGGTTAGGTTTAATGGTGGAAAAGAAACCCAGGAAGCCATCTACTCCTATCTCAACAAATACGGGATGCGGTGTGCTGGCGAGATAGATATTACCAACACACGTTGGAGCGAAAAACCAACGACACTTGTCCCGATGATTCTTGGCAATATCAAAAACTTTGAGCCTAATGTCAGCCATCAGAAATTTGAGCAAGGACAACAGGATGCTTTGAACAAAGAGCAAGAGCTATTAGAACGATTAAGCCAATTGCCGGATGGTGAACAAAAAGTGAAAGAAACTAAACGTATGATAGACCTTGTCCGGAATTTAAGCGGTTATCGGGAATATCCGAAATACAGCATAGTTAGCCGTTATTTCGTTTATAAACAGTCTCTGATGAAAGAAGCCGAATTGCTCGTGCAAGCCAACGTGATCCAGGAGAAAGAGGATATATACTATCTCAGTTTTAAAGAGCTTCGGGAAGTTGTACGCACTCATAAACTGGATTACGAAATAATCGGTCAACGAAAAGAGGAGTATAAATTATATGAAAAGCTAACCCCGCCACGCATCATTACTTCTGATGGTGAAATAATTACTGCTAAGTACAAACGGGAAAATCTGCCGGCTGAAGCTATCGTTGGTTTACCTGTTTCTTCTGGTATTATAGAAGGCCGGGCACGTGTTATTTTAAACATGCAGGATGCTAACCTTGAAGATGGCGATATATTAGTCACCAAATTTACCGACCCCAGCTGGACGCCTTTGTTTGTTTCAATAAAAGGCCTTGTAACCGAAGTTGGCGGGCTAATGACCCATGGCGCAGTAATAGCACGTGAATATGGCTTACCGGCGGTTGTGGGAGTTGAGAATGCTACCAAACTGATAAAAGACGGCCAAAGAATAAGGGTTAATGGAACGGACGGATATATAGAAATACTATAATCGAGGTATTTTTATTAGTGAAGTAAAAGACCACCCTGATCTTTTACAATGCTACGATACACCAAATAACCCCATATTTGGCTACAGCAATAATAGATTTGGTTACAAGCACTTCTTAGCTGCTTCAGAACTTTGCTGAAACAAAATCAGCAAAATGAAAATTATAATAACAGGTTCATTGGGGCATATAAGCAAGCCGCTTACGCAGCAACTTGTGCAACGTGGACATCACGTTACGGTTATAAGCAGCAAACCCGAAAAACAGAAAGATATCGAAGCTTTAGGTGCTGCAGCGGCCATTGGTACAATTGAAGACTCGGATTTTCTTACAGCCACATTTACCGGTGCAGATGCCGTGTATACGATGATTCCACCAGCTAATTATTTCGACAGCAATATTGACCTGATGGCACATTGCAAAAACATTGCGGACAACTATGCACGGGCTATTCAACGCTCCGGCGTAAAACGTGTGATTCACCTCAGCAGTGTTGGCGCGCATCTTCAGGAAGGTTCAGGGCTTATTCTTTTTCATCGTGCCGTAGAGGATATTTTGGGCAACCTGCAGGATGTGGCAATTACGTTTATACGCCCTGTTGGTTTTTATTACAATATGTATGGCTTTGTGCCTTTGATAAAGAGCCGGGGCTTTATTGCAGCAAACTATGGTGCGGATGACATGCTGGTATGGGTTTCACCGATAGATATTGCTGCCGCTGTTGCTGACGAACTGGAAACAATATCGGTAAGCAGAAAAGTAGTTTATGTTGCTAGTGATGAGCTTACAGGCAATGAAACCGCAAGCATTTTGGGTGCAGCTATAGGTAAGCCGGATTTAAAATGGCTACTACTTTCCAACGAACAATACCAAAGCGCTTTGGAGGCTGCCGGTATGAATCCGCCTATAGCCGCAGGCTTGGTTGAGATGTTTGCAAGTCAGCATAATGGCAAGTTGACAGAGGACTATTACCGCAATAGGCCAGCAGTTTTGGGCAAGGTGAAAACAGTTGATTTTGCGAAAGAATTTGCCCTGGCATTTAAATAAAAATGATTACATTGTAATATGGCAAACATGCAGCCGCGGAGGTTTAAAACGATAAGCGAGTTTCACCAGTTTAGGGAACTGCCTAAGCCGGAACATCCTCTTATAAGCGTGATAAATGTTGAATCAATTACAAAGCTGCCCGGCAATGAGACAAGTATAATGTTTGATTTTTATTCCATTGCACTTAAAAGAAATTTTAATGCCCGGATGAGGTATGGCCAACAAGAATATGATTTTGATGAAGGCATAATGTTTTTTATGTCGCCAGGCCAGGTTTTTAGAATTGAAGTTGAAAATAATGCACCATTAAAACAGTCGGGATGGTTATTATTAATCCATCCCGACTTTTTATGGAACACGGCTTTAGCCAAAACCATAAAACAGTACGAATATTTCGATTACGCTGTAAATGAGGCGTTGTTTCTTTCAGAGAAAGAAGAAACAACAATTGCAGGCATCATGCAAAATATTCAACAGGAATATCATTCCAATATTGATAAATTCAGCCAGGTTATAATTATTGCCCAGCTTGAATTACTGCTATCATATTCGGAAAGGTTTTATCACCGCCAGTTTATAACAAGAAAAATATCAAATCACAAAATCCTTGGTCGTTTAGAGGATATTCTTGCTGAATATTTCAACAGCGATAATTTGATAAATGAAGGATTACCCACTGTTCAATATATTGCCAACGCATTAAATGTTTCACCCAATTACTTAAGCGGCTTGCTTAAAGTATTAACAGGCCAAAGCACCCAGCAGCATATACACAGTAAGCTGATAGAAAAAGCAAAAGAAAAATTAACCGCTACTGGTTTATCGGTTAGTGAAATTGCCTATGAGTTAGGCTTTGAGCATCCGCAGTCTTTTAGCAAGTTGTTTAAAAGTAAAACGAATATTACCCCTTTGGCATACAGGCAATCATTCAACTAAAAACAGCCAAAAGAAATAGGTTCAGCTCCAACAACAAATTGCAGTGCCCGCTTACAATTGCGTTTGTATAGATCAAAAATTTATTCGCTTTTGCAGTGCAAAAGTGTTCGAACATTTATTGGGTACCTAATGCATTGATTTTAAAGCCATATTTATTGATAACTTAATTAACCTGTAGTTTTAAAACGTAACTTTCGGGCTTAATTCGTAATCACATATACATGAAACATTTTTACATTAAACTTCTTACCAGCATTATTATTTTTTCTATTTTGTTTGCAAAAACAAACGCTCAAATAACTACCATAATAGGCAGGCATAGCTATCTTGGCGATGGCGGCAATGCTTTAAACGCAGGCCTGTTTGCGCCATACAGCATTGCGCAGGATAAAGAGGGTAACCTTTATATAGCAACCCAAAAAGATAACAAAATACGTAAGGTAACAGTATCAACAGGTATTATTACAACTATTGCCGGTACAGGTGTTTCCGGGTACAATGGCGATGGAATTGTGGCAACCACAGCTACACTTAATTTTTATAACGGGCTGCCCGGGCTTGCGATTGATAAAAATGGAAATTTGTATGTGGGGGATTACGGCAATAACAGGGTGCGCAAAATAAATCTTTCAACAAATATTATTACCACAATTGCCGGCACAGGTGTAGGTGGTTATAGCGGTGATGGCAGTGCAGCTACAGGCGCAAAATTAAATGGCCCCGCGGGTGTAGTTGTTGACACAGCAGGTAATGTATATTTTGCTGACAATAACAATTCAGCTATACGTGAAATTGTTGCGGCAACAGGCAAAATTGCAGCAGTTGCAGGCAATGGTACGGGTAACTACACGGGCGATGGCGGCCTGGCAACAGCAGCAACCTTAAATTACCCGGAAAGTTTTGTGTTTGACAAAAAAGGCAACTTGCTTATAGCTGACGAAGTAAATTTTGTGGTGCGTAAAGTTGACGCAACTACCAAAAAAATAACAACCGTTGCTGGCACAGGCAGCTATGGCTTTGGGGGTGACGGCGGGCAGGCATCAGCAGCAAAATTTAAATATCTTACAGGCATTGCAATTGACACAGCCGGCAATATTTACCTGTGCGACCAGCTTAATAACAGGGTAAGAAAAATTGATGCAAAAACAGGGGTGATCAATACAATCGCGGGCACGGGTATATCTGTTTATTCTGGCGATGGTGTTGCTGCTACCACAGCAACTGTTGGCCAGCCATCGCGGTTGTTTACGGATATTAAAGGGAATGTTTATATTGATGATTACTATAATAACCGCATAAGAAAAATAACGGCTTCTACAGGAATTATATCAACTATTGCGGGTGACGGCACAGACGGTTTTACCGGTGCACCGGATGCTTTAAAAGCGCAGATAAACCCACAGGGTGTTGCAATTGACCCATCAGGCAATTATTACATTGCAGATGGCTATTACTATGATATAAGAGCGGTTAATATCGCCAACAGCTCATACATTTTTGCGGGCAACCCCGGCCCAGATCCCAATTTTGCCAGTAAAGGTTATGGTGGTAACGGTGGCCTGGCCAGCAGCGCATTGATGAATGCACCGCTAAGCGTTGTAACAGATGCTGCAAACAATGTTTACATAGCAGATGTGTTTAATAATGTTGTGCGTAAGATTAATTACAGCAATAAAAATATAAATAACGTAGCCGGTAACCATACTGCAGGTTTTAGCGGGGACGGTGCAGCGGCAACCGCGGCAGAATTAAGCAGCCCTTACGGTATTGCAATTGATAAGAAGGGAGACATTTACATTGCCGATGCAGGCAATAACCGTATACGCAAGGTTGACGCGACCACACAAAATATTTCAACTATAGCAGGAACCAGCACTGCCGGAGATAGCGGCGACGGCGGCGCAGCAACATCAGCTAAGTTTAATTTTCCTTATGCTGTTGCAGTTGATACCGCTGGAAATGTTTTTGTGGTTGATAAAGGCAATAAACGGGTTAGAAAAATAGCAGCTTCAACACAAAAAATATCTACCATTTTTAATAATGGCCATGTACTAACGGGTATAGCAACAGATACAAGAGGCAATATTTATGTGTCAGATTCTACAGCAAGCACTATTGTTAGAATAAGTTTTGACAGTTATTATTCGCAGGTTGTGGCTGGTAGCGGCACGCAGGGTTATTCGGGTGACGGTGGGGCAGCAAAATCTGCCAAACTAAATAATCCCCGCGGCTTGTATGTTAATGCGTCCAATCAAATATATGTTGCGGATGCAGGCAATAACGTAATAAGGAAGATAATTATGGGTGCACTGCCTGTTGAACTGGTAAGCTTTACTGCACGCAAAAATAACAGCAGCGTTTTATTACAATGGAAAACAGCCACCGAAACAAACAATAGCTATTTTAGTGTTGAACGCAGCGATGATGGCGCAAACTGGTTTGATATCGCAACAGTATCGGGGTATGGCAATACTAATATTATACACCACTATAGTTATACTGATTTGGCCCCATTGCAGGGCGATGATTATTACAGGCTGAAACAGGTAGATGCAGATGGCCATTTTACCTATTCTGAAGTGCGTAAGTTAACGTTCAGCAATATTTCTGCTGTTCGTGTTTATCCCAACCCGGCAACAACCTATATAACGGTTGAGATAAACAGCGGCACAGACGATGTGTGTACCGCAGCGCTTTACACACTGAACGGGGTTTTGGTAAAAACTGCCGAACAACACGTAACAAAAGGCATTAACCAAATTAACTTGCACGGCTTAAGTACATTGGCAAAAGGTACGTACGTGGTTAAGGTTACGTCGGCTTCTAACAACATAAATGGATCAAATCTTATCATTATAGACTAACTATTTCGGCTTACAGGATAAGGGATGCAGAGTTTTGCATTTAGTTTGCAAATGACTTTTTACATTTAATACATGAAAAAAGTAACCCAAACACCACTGCTGCACCCCTTTTTTATTGCATGCCTTGTTATTTTACTGCTTAATGACTTTGTTTTAAAGCCGTTATTACACAACTGGCTTACGGGTAAACTATCAGATATTGCGGGTGTTGCCGCATTCGCCATATTTTTTACCGCCGTTTTTCCGCGAAAGAAAGAATGGGTATTTGCAGGTACCACACTTTTGTTTGTTTGGTTTAAAAGCCCGTTATCAGCGCCATTTATTACATTTTGCAACAACTATTTACACCTGCCCATACACAGGGTGGTTGACTATACCGATTATGTGGCTTTGCCCGTACTGTTATTTGCATGGAAATTAAAACCCGTTGAAGCCTTTACATGGTATAAAAAAGCGGCTATGTACATGGCTGGCGGCGTATCTGTATTCGCATTTTGTGCAACTGAAGCGCCGCGGTATCTGCAGTACAACGAGAACGTTATGTGGATGAACGGCCATTATAAAACAACATTCACCGAGGAAGATATTTTAAGAAAATTAGACAGCCTTCATCTTGATTATGCAAAGGACTCTTTTGAAATAGCAAAGGTGTATTTATTACATGGCAGTTTTTTTTATAAACAAAAAGATACACTTACCGGCATAGAAAAAAGTATTGCCTTGCCAACCAGCATTAACAGCAACCTGTACAACCGATATAGTGTAATACCTTTTATTGCTATAAAAAACTTTGTTTATGAAGGCGACACTATTCCTGAAATACGCATCAGGATTGAGGAAACCGGCAAGAATAACAAAAACTATATAAACTTATGGGAAGCCCAGTTAAGTGAAGCCGGGTATAGGGATTATATAGCGCGACCCGGTTTTGACCGGCGGAAGTTTGAAAGACATATTCACGAAGGCTTAATTCAAAAGCTACAATAATTTTAAAGCCCTGCTGCGGCCGCTTCATCAACGAACCAATGGGTTTCACCGTTAACAGGTTTTATGATTTGCGATGGATATTTATCAGGATTGTATATTCCCTGCAACACTTCATGAAGGGCGTGTGTTTTTTTATCGCCCGCAGCAAGGAAAATGATAGACCCGGCGCGGTTGGCTACAGGGTGTGTTAATGTAATACGGTACATATCCTGCTCTTCCAGCCAAAGCGATGTGCACCATTTTTCCGTTTCATGTATCACTTCTGTTTTGCCCGGAAATAATGATAGCGTGTGCCCATCATCACCCATACCGAGAATAATGCAATCAAAAGTTGGGGAAGCATCGCTAAAATATTCTCTTAAAATATTTTCGTAGGCAATAGCGGCATTTTCCGGAGAGATATTCTCCGTAGGCATGATATGAATTTGCTCTTTTGGTACCGGCACTTTGTTAAGCAGTGTTTCAAATGCCATGTTTGCATTGTTACGCTCATCACTTAATGGCACAAAACGTTCATCACCAAAAAATATATGCAATTTGCTCCAGTCAACTTTGCTTTTGTAATCATCGGATGACAGCAGTGCATTCATCAGTTTTGGCGTGCTGCCGCCACTAAGCGCCAGTGTATAACAGCTTTGTTTTTGCAGCGTTTGCTGTATATGTTCTACAAGCCAGTTTGTAACGTTAACGCTTAGTTCCTGGAGATTTTTTGATATGTGCAGTTGCATAAAGGTAGTTTAATGATATTCTTCAGTCGAAGTGAGTGACACAACAATAGCTGAACGTTGTACTATTGCAGAGCAACAAAAAATTCCCAGTATAGTTGGTTATTACATAATATTGGTCAAACCATTCACACCCTATTCGCAGTTGCCCCCTTTTCCGTGAAACAGTTAATCCTTATGAGCCACTGGCAGCGTAACCCAGTTGTGCCCATCCCTTGCAATAAGCGCCTCTGCATCTTCCGGCCCCCAACTATCGGGAGAATAGTTTGGAAAGTCAACAGCCGGGCGGGCTTCCCAAGCCTCAATTATTGGCATTACTACTTTCCACGCTGCTTCTACCTGGTCGCTGCGCATAAACTGTGTGGGGTTGCCCATCATAGCATCCAGCAGCAGCGTTTCATAAGCTTCCGGCTGCGGCTCATCATAGGCATCCTTGTAGTTAAATATCATATCAACCGGGTTAAGCGTCATGCTTTGGCCGGGACGTTTTGCCTGGAAACGAAGGCGGATATCCATTTCGGGCTGTATGCTTATGGTTAACCTGTTTGGCCGCCATGATTCTGCGGCCTCCAGCGGAAAAGCATAATGCGGCGCCTGTTTAAACTGTATAGTGATGATTGTTGTTTTTTCGTGCAGGTACTTGCCTGTGCGCACATAAAACGGTACGCCTTGCCAACGCCAGTTATCAATGTAAAACTTGGCAGCCGCAAATGTTTCTATGTTTGATTCCGGATCTACATTTTTTTCATGCCTGTACCCCTGCACTTTCTCCCCTTTCATCCATCCTTCGCTATACTGCCCGCGTACAGCAAAATCATGCACATCGCCACGGGTTATTTTGCGTATAGCATTTAATACATCTACTTTTTTGTTGCGTATCTCATCTGCGTCAAAATTTACAGGAGCTTCCATACCCACCATGCAAACCAATTGCAAAATATGGTTTTGCACCATATCGCGTAACGCGCCGGATTGCTCATAATAACCGCCACGGTCTTCCACCCCTACCGTTTCTGCATTGGTTATTTGCACATGGTCAATATAATTCCTGTTCCATATCGGCTCAAACAGGGTATTGGCAAAACGCAGCGCCAGTATATTTTGAACAGTTTCTTTACCAAGGTAATGGTCAATGCGGTATATCTGCTCTTCTTTAAACATGCCTGTAAGCAGTTCATTAAGTTCATGTGCGCTTTCCAGGTCGTGTCCAAAAGGTTTTTCTACAATAATGCGGGTGCAATGCTTATCCTTACACAAGTTTAAAGCACCAAGCCTCCGTGCTATATCGGGCACCAGTTGCGGTGCAACTGCCAGGTAAAATAAAACATTAGGATGCTCCTGCCACTCGTCCTCGTGTTTTTTTACTACATCCGTGATGGCTGTATATGCATTTGCATCGCCGGCATCCATCTTAAGGTATTTCACGTGCTGTGAAAAATCCGCCCAATGGCCATTTTGCTCGCCTTTGCGGCGGCTAAATTCCTGGATACCCTGGAACAGGTGTTCGCGGTATTTATCGTCACTATAATCAGTTCGCCCGATGCCTACGATTGCAAATTTTTCGGGCATGTATTCATCCAGGAATAAATTATATAAGGCTGGTGATAGTTTACGGTGATTAAGATCGCCACTGCCGCCAAAAATAAACACTATCGAGGCAGGGGGGCGTTTGTGATTGCTGTTACTCATGTCTTTGTTTATAATCGGTGTTTGTATTTCGTGAAACGTCAATCGTGAAACGTGAGACCCGATGACGTTTGTATCTTACTTTTTTTGCCAGGCAACGCATTCGTCAATCGTGAATCGTCAATCGTGAATGCGATGCGATCTTTATCTTCTTCCGAATGACTTACTGACCAATGACTATTGACCAATGGCTATTCTTCACTCTTCCATTCCGTATGAAACTTGCCGGGCTTATCAATACGCTCGTAAGTATGCGCGCCAAAATAATCGCGTTGGGCCTGTACAAGGTTAACCGGCATTTTTTCGCTTGTGAATGCATCAAAATAAGCAAGCGTGCTGGCAAGGCCGCCTACAGATACATGGCTGCTAAGCGCAAGAGACACAAATTTGCGCGCATTGTCTTCTTTCTTCATTGCCAGCGCAGCTATTGATTCATTCAGTAAAATATTTGACAGCGTAGCATTGGTTTTGTATGCGTTATAAAAATCTTCCAGCAACACGGACCTGATGATACAGCCGCCGCGCCATATTTTAACCACATCTGCTAACGGTACATCCATTTTTAATTCTGCCGAAGCTTTATACAACATGCTTAACCCCTGCGCGTAGCAAATAAGGGTTGCAAAGTATAGCGCATCGTGCGCCTGCTGTATTACCTCATTTCTATCTGCAGTTACCGGCTTAACGGTATTTTTATAAACAGTAAAAGCGGCTGTTCTGTCATCTTTGTATGATGACAGGTCGCGCATGGCCACGGCCATATCAATAGTGGGAATTGACACAGGTAAATCCATCGCATCCTGGCTGGTCCATTTACCCGTGCCTTTGCTGCCCGCTTTATCCAGTATCATATCTACAAGGCTGTTGCCTGTTTCATCATCCTTTTGTGCAAATACATCGCGGGTAATTTCTACCAGGTAGCTTTTCAATTCTCCCTCGTTCCATCGCTTAAATGTATCGTGCAATTCTTCATTGGTTAGCCCAAGGCGGCGCTTGAGCAGATCGTACACTTCGCTTATTAATTGCATTATGGCATATTCAATACCATTGTGCACCATTTTTACATAATGCCCCGCTGCATCTTTACCCATATACGCAACGCAGGGGTCGCCATTTACTTTTGCTGACACTGCCTCAAGCAGGGGTTGTACATTTTGCCATGCTTCTAAATCGCCACCCGGCATAATACTGGGGCCTGTGCGGGCACCATGCTCGCCACCGCTTACCCCCATACCCATAAAGTGAATGCCTTTGGCTTCAAGATATTTCACGCGCCTTAAAGTGTCGATATAATGGCTGTTACCGCCGTCAATAACTATATCTTTTTGCTGTATTAATGGCAACAGGCTTTCAATTACATCATCAACCGGCTTGCCTGCAGGTACAAGCATCATTATTTTACGTGGCGTTTTCATTTGATTTACCATATCGGCAAGTGTTGCCACGCCCTTAACTGTTGTGCCTTTTGTGGCCGAAGCCTCAAGCGAGGCACCCTTTTGCGGGTCAAGGTCAAAGCCAATTACGGGAAAACCGTGGTCGGCCATATTGAGTAATAAATTGCGGCCCATAACGCCTAAGCCAATCATCCCAAAGTCGTATAGCTGCTCTGCCATAGGTTGTATTTTTTGTGAATTTGGTGGTGCAAGTTAGCCAAATAGGAACTAACAAATGTTTGAATTTGGTAAAAAAGCAATATGATAACAGTATGCATTACACAAATGTTTATGGACAGATGCTATAATTTTGGCCAAAAATTTATTGTATGAATAACCTTATACAGGAGTTTAACGATTACCGTGCCCGAATGAACGAAGTGATTTTAAGCAAAAATAACCTTGTAATGAAGCGACTTTGGAACCTTGATACCAATACCTATGAAGAAGGCGCGTTGGATAAGAAAACAAAGGAAATGCTGGGCCTTGTTGCAAGCATGGTACTGCGATGCGACGACTGCATAAAATACCATCTTGGCAAAAGCCACGAACTGGGTGTTACTACGAATGAAATGTACGAAATATTTGCCGTTGCAAATATTGTTGGCGGCACCATAGTAATACCGCACACACGCAGGGCTGCGGAATATTGGGAAGAATTAATTAATGTATAGTGACAGGTGACGGCTAATAGCTAAAGAATTTTGCTAACCTTAAAATAACAATTAAATATCGCCGCGCGCTAAGGCTGCACCGGCAAATTTTTTACATTTGAATATTCTTTCAGCATCCCCCCTATCAATACCGCGATTGCCTGCCAGGATAAGGCTAAATTTTTTTATTATATGGACACGGTTATTTCTGTATTGCATTATATTTTTCTTGGCTGCATACCTGTAGCCATTGTTGTAATTATTGTAAAGGGCGCAATTGTATTTTGGAAAAAAGGGTTTGACCTTTCTGCCTTTTGTATAAGTTTTTTCAGAATTTATAAAGCACCGGCCCGCCAGCAAATTAGCAGTAAAAGCTGGCGCAGGTACATGCTTTATAACAATTATCTTAATTACTTTCTATATTTCTTCGTCCTGCTTTTCCTGTTTTTATTTATTTTTTACCAAAAAAATATCTTTTTACTTACGTAACAAGGCCAGCCGAAAAGCTGCACCTTTAATTTAATACTGCGCGAAAATTGCCCTATAGGAGAAAGGGTTACCTACGTCCGGAATGACATTGCCCCTTTGATTCGCAATTGAGCAAGCTTCAACACATAGATAACCCGGTTTCTGCAAGGGCACGCAAGGAAGCCACAATCTGACGATTGATTAATTATTTTACTCGTCTTTGTCCCGGGTCCGGTCAAAAAAATCACTTTTTTCGCCAATTGCAGTCCTCACACAATTCATAATAGATTCGTGCAAGTCGGTACCTGAACTATGCAGGGGGTCAATTGACCTTACCAATAATGTTCGTAACGTAAAAAGTCCCTCCCTGTTATATTTTTTCGACCCTTTTACCAAATCCAGCTTCATCAGTTGCTCCTGCTGATCGTGTTTGGGATTGAAAATTTCATTTATATGGCTGCATTGGTGGCATACCCCATTCTTGTTTATTAAGGCGCACCTGTGTTCAAAAATATCTGTCATAATATTCCTGGCATCATTCAACAGGTGTTTTATAACACCTTCGGTTTTCCCAAGGATGAGACAAATTTCCCTGACTTGAAAATCATAGATGTCCTTTAATATCAATACTACCTGGTTTTCTATCGGTAAGGTCTTTGAGATACACGTAAAGCAGAAGTCGATATGCTCTTTCATTTCATAAGCCCCGGCAGCGGAAGTATCATGAACCTTCCAGAAGGCCCGCCTAACCTCTTCCGAACCTATGGCCAGGTCTGCTCCCTTGTCCTGGGCATCAGCCTGCCATCTTCTTAATTTCCGTAAGTGATCATAAGCAAGGTTGGTGGCTATTGTAAATACCCAGGTTTTTAGGGAAGATTCCCGGTTAAAGGTTGATATTTTAGTAAATGCCTTTATAAACGTATCATGTGCCAGGTCATCAGCATCATTACGATCAGTGAGCAAGCGGTACAAGTAAGATTTCAACTGGTTTTGAAATTCGGCAAACAGTGTTTGGAATGCATTGATATCGCCGGATATTGCCGATTCAAGAACTTCTTCCTTTTCCATTCAGTTCGTTTACAAATAAAAAAATAAGGTTGCAGCTTTCAGCCGAAATGCTGCAACCTCTAATATACTATAACATGTTCAACTTGCCACAATCCACATCTACAATATGGCTGTTGAAAGCTACCCCTGTTTCAGAGGCAAGGAAAGCTGCCGTTTCGCCCACCTGCTTCAGCGTTGGGCTTGTATTTAATATGTCGAAGGCCTTGTACTGTGCAACTAATTGTTCCGAAGGTATTCCATACTCTTTTGCGGCAGATTCGATCCATCCGGATATTCTCTTCGTCTCCATTAAAGCGCCTGAACAAATACAGGTCACCTTTATGGCATCCCCACCCCATTCGGCAGCCATCACACGGGTCATTCCTTCAATAGCTGCGCATGCGGCCGTGAAGCCCGCCAAGTTGGGAATCTTGGTCCTGGATGCGGCGGCGGTAAAAAGTAATATAGTCCCCTCGGAGCGGGTTTGCATCATATACCTTGCAGCAACCCTTGAAGTAAGGAACTGTGAGCCACAGATCTTTTGCATCGGGGCCATAAACTGTTGGAAAGTAGCCACCGTTGCAGGCGGGCGGCCACCCATCTCGCTGTAATCAACTGCAATACCATTAAATACTACATCCAATTTGCCATTGTCAGAGACAACTTTTTTTAGAAAGTTGTCTATTTCGGTCTCATTCAGCGCGTCTACTTTTGCCGCCTCTGCGTGTCCGCCATTGTCCTTCATCTCCTGGGCCAACGCTTTTACTGCGTCCAGGTTACGGGCGGTAACATACACCTTCGCCCCGTGTTGTGAAAATGAGCGTGCAACTGCTCCTGCAATCTCTCCGGATGCGGCAAATACCACCGCGACTTTGTCTTTTAGATTCTCCATTTTATTTGGTTTTATCTTTTGACGCCTTAGCCACGTAAAACGGTCGGTTTTTTGTGAAATAGTGTTTTAATGCAGAATAAATAATTGATTGTAAATATTTTGTGAAAATAATTTTATTGCCGGGAGAGGAGATTTTCAACATGCTGCTAACCCGATCCCGGTCCGCTTTTGTGAGGAAGTTCAGTTGCTGCACGACATAAAAATGCCCCCGGGAAGGCGGAGGCAAAGTTGTTCTTTTTCAGCGGAGAGAAAGGGATTCGAACCCTTGATACCTTTTGACAAGTATACACACTTTCCAGGCGTGCCTCTTCAACCACTCGAGCATCTCTCCGTTTAAATTATTCCTTTATTTTTCAAATATACGTAGCCCGCAATTGTTTTAAAAAACTGTTCGCGTTTAAAAGCTTCGCTTCGATTGTCGAAACATTCACTATAATGCAATACAAGAGGCCTTCTTCCTTTTGTTGATTTAACTGCGCCTTTATTGTGCTCATCTAACCTGGCATTTACATCCGCACAACTGCCGTAGTAAAATCTGCCATCCTTTAAACTCCTCAAAATATAAGCGTAATACATGGTTTAATAAAGAAGGCTTTCACATATACACACTTTCCAGGCGTGCTCCTTCTCCAAAGGAGTCCTTGGACAACCACTCGGACACCTCTCTGTATCAAATTATAATTGCGGAAAAATGCAAGGCGAGTTCTTAAAAAATCTTGCTGCCTGTCATTTTACCGGGCGGCAAAAATAGCTTCTTCCTTCTCATGCCCCGAATATTTTTTCTGCATTCCTGCTGGTTATTTCAGCTACTTCTTCAACATCCATCTTCTTTACTTCTGCCAGTTTTTGCACTACATACTGCAGGTAGCTGCTTTCATTACGTTTACCACGATAGGGTACGGGCGTTAGGTAAGGGGCATCAGTTTCAAGCACCATATACTGCAGGTCGATATTTTCAATAGCCGCAGCAAGCCCGCTGTTTTTATAGGTAAGCACCCCGCCAATGCCTAACAAAAAGCCCATGCCTGTAATTCTTAGCGCATCTTTGTGCGTGCCACTAAAACAATGAAAAATGCCCCGCAAACCTTTGCCTGCAAATGGTTTTACAGCCTCAATTGTTTCCTGCATGGCGTTGCGGGTATGTATAACTATGGGCATATCCCGCTGCAGTGCCCATTGCATTTGGGTTTCAAATGCAGTGTATTGTTGTGCAGTAAAGGTTTTATCCCAATAAAAATCAAGGCCTGTTTCGCCAATAGCTGAAAATGGCCGCTTATCAAGCCATGTTTCAGCTATCATTAATTCTTCCTTATAATTATCTTTTACACTGCAGGGGTGCAGGCCCATCATGGCAAAACATTTATCTTTATACCGCTCTTCAAAAGCAAGTATATCTGCAATAACCGTACTGTCTATGGCTGGTAAATAAAACTTTTGCACGCCTGCGGCTTCGGCCCGTTGCATTACAGCATCAATATCATTGGCAAACTCAGGCAGGTATAAATGACAATGTGAATCTATTATGCGCATAGCAAAATATTAATCAACAAAAGTCGTTTAGAAATGCTGAAACGATAAATTTTTTAACAACTGCTTAAACTTTCTTTAACGCTTCAAGTCTGATTTACATCTTCAAAAACAAAAATCACTTCATGAAAAAGTATCATATTATTTTATCTCTTTTGGCTGCCGTGGTTGTTTTTTCTGTGGTGTTTACGGCCTGCCAAAAATCAAACAACAATCCGTCAGATACCATCTCTGCCCAGGACGACTTAACCCTGCAGGCGTCGGCAACTGTGGATGATGAATCAGACAATGCTTATAACGATGTTACCAATAACGTGCTGGGCGTTAATGATGATGCCGGTATAGGCACCGGTATAGGTGTTTTTCTTACTGCGCCGCATACATCAAACGGTACCCCTGTTAACCAGTTTGGCGATGGCGAAGATTCTGTTGGGCATTGTTACAAAATAACCAGTGACCCCGACAGGGCAAACACTTTTCCAAAAACAATTACCATTGACTTTGGTAGTGGCTGCACAGGGAAAGATGGCCACACAAGGCGCGGTAAAATAATAACTGTTTACACCGGCCACATGAGGGACGCCGGCAGCAGCGCGACCACCACTTTTGACGGATTTTATATAGATTCTATTAAAGTTGAAGGCACATTAAGCATACAAAATAACAGCACCAGCAGCGGCTTAGTATTTACCGTTACAATTACAAACGGCAAGCTTTCTGACCCGTCCGGCGATTATGCAGAGATTAACAGAACACGTACATGGACACAAACCGCAGGCAGCAGCACCCCGCACGACCCCATTGATGATATTTACAGTATTACCGGCTCATCCAGTGGTACAGCGCAGGTTTTGGGCATTACAATACAATGGACCTCAACCATAACTACCCCTGTTGTACGCAAAATGACGTGCCGGTGGGCAGTTAGCGGCCAGGTAACCATTACCCGCAGCAATAAAACCGCTGTACTTGATTATGGAAATGGGGACTGTGATAACCAGGCTACTGTAACTGTTGGCTCAAAGGTTCATAATATTACCCTTCATTAAAAATTTTAAGGCATATTAAACTTGTTTCTAACAATATTTCCCCTTAATTTTGAAAAGTTTTCATAGGGTACGGATTAAAAACGGGCTGAGGTTTCCACCTTGGCCTTTCATTTTTTAGACCGTTTCCTGTTTTTAGCATTAATGCAGCGCTTTAAAAACATACCCTTTTTCGGTAAAATGCTGCAGCACACGTGGCAACGCAAACATCATCCTTGCATAAGCCTTATCACTATCATGAAAAACAATGATCGCGCCCGGCCCGGCATATTGTATAACATTTTTCAGGCATTTTTCAGGCGAAAGCAATACGTCAAAATCACCGCTTAATACGCTCCACATTATTATGTTATAGCCGGCGTTAGTTTGCAACAGTTTTGCCTGGAAACGTGTTATACGGCCATACGGCGGCCTGAAAAGATTTGATTGAATATGCTTTGATGCTTCCTGAACATCTTGCACATAAATATCATCGGCAACCTTCCAACCGTTTACATGGGTATATGTGTGGTTACCTGTAGCATGGCCTTGCGCAATAATATCACTATAAATAAGCGGGTTGTTAACTACGTTATTGCCGATGCAAAAAAATGTTGCTTTTGCGTTAAAGTCATTAAGGTGTTTAAGCACAGCAGGCGTAATTGTTGGGTGCGGGCCATCGTCAAAAGTAAGGTAGATAACCTTCTCCTCAGCCGGCATTTCCCATACCAGCGACGGGTACAGTTTTTTAAGCCACCAGGGTGTCTTTACCAGGTAAAACATGTAGCAAATGTAAATAA
>Ga0206806_1097_pt1 | contig 18540 bp, 10 predicted proteins | sample Alteio_BWOrgCont_60_FD_152911 | JGI IMG/M metagenome (GOLD analysis project Ga0206806, IMG submission 152911) | Enriched cells from forest soil in Barre Woods Harvard Forest LTER site, Petersham, Massachusetts, United States -... | ecosystem: Environmental > Terrestrial > Soil > Temperate forest >... | reverse complement strand
CTCTTATGTTAATGCATCTTGTACCCAAATCGGTGCAGGGACTGTTAACAACGTTGGTGGCGGCTATGTAAATATTAATTGGTAAAATAGGTAGCAACATGAAAAAACTAATCGGTAAGATAGTGGTTGCTTCTGCACTTTTATTTGCAAGCCAGGCTTTTGGGCAGGATAAGAATGAGAAAGCAAAATTTGTTCCCGATGCTAGTTCACGCCCGGTTATTGTTGCAGAAAGCAATGGAATAAAGGCGCTTTATCAAATGGGCACACTATATGGTAAAAAGGCCTTTACTATAGAATTCCAAAATACAAATTCAATCATGGCTTTTACCACCATTTCCTGGAAAATACTGGTGAAAGGAGAGGGCTCATCTTATTTTGGTAAAACTCGCGAGCTTAAATTAAGCCCCGGGCAAACCATCTCTATCGATCGTGCCGATCTTAGTGCAAAACCGGCCATATTAATTAAACCGGAAACAAACCTGGATGATTACAAATTTGTTATGAGGACACACGATCCTGCTCCTACAGAATAAAGAACTTTATAAAGTACAATATATAAAAGCCCCGATAAATCGGGGTTTTTTGTTTTAAGAAAATTACATTCCTAACGCTTCTCTCCCTATAACTATCATGACAGCATAGAGAGGAGATACATTCAGTGAAAGATGGATTTAAGTAATTCATCAACTACAATTGCAAAAATATCTTCTATCCAACCAAGGATTTTTTATGGTCATTTGGCTGCTGGTCAACCACTTTGGAACATACGCTATTTATTACGCTGCCAAAGCTATCCCGTTCACTCCTAAGCGTAGTATAAATGCGTGCCAAAAATTAAATATTATCGAACTATTTTATTTACCTTTGTTTAAATAAATTTATCAATTAAAATTTATACTCATGAAAATGAATAGACTAAAAGCATTATTCTTATCTATTGGCCTTATTTCTGCCATTATGGTAAATGGCCAGAACGTAGGTATAAACACTACCGGCGCAGTTCCCAGCACGGCCGCTATACTCGATTTAAATACAGGTAATGCAGGAACACTTGGTTTTTTAGGTCCACAAGTGGCCTTAACCAATATTACAACCTGGGCACCCGTAGCCGGGGTAGCTACCGTAGGCATGATAGTATATAATACAGCAGCAGCAGCAACCGGCGGTAACGGGGTTGGCTACTATTACTGGGGTACAAACGCGCAATGGAACTTCTTTATGAATGCCGGAACCGCCACAGACTGGCTGCTTACAGGCAATAACTATGTGGCTGCCAACTTTATTGGCGGTACAGCGGGTAATACCGTGCCTTTTGTTATAAAACAAAATGGTGTTCAATCCGGAAAACTGGATGAAGTAAATTTTAATGCTTTTTACGGGTACCAGGCGGGTATTGTAACAACAGGTACTAACAATACAGCTATCGGTTACCAAACTTTACAGGCAAATACCAGCGGCGGCGGCAATATAGCCATAGGATCGCAGGCGCTTAATAACAATACTACCGCCAGCAATAATACCGCCGTAGGTTTCAACGCTCTTGCAGCTAACACCACAGCCACAGATAATGCTGCTTTTGGAGAAGGGAGTTTGCAAACTAACACCACCGGGCATGATAATACAGCTTTGGGTTACCAGGCTTTACAAACCAATCTGTCAGCATCCAATAATACGGCTGTAGGATCTGGTGCGTTAAATAGCAATAGTACGGGTGCAAATAACACCGCTGTAGGTTCACAGGCACTTAATAATAATACCGCGGCTGACAATACTGCTGTGGGTACAAACTCTCTTAATGACAATACCACCGGTGTGCGTAATACATCAGTGGGATGGAATTCACTTGTTACCAATTCGGCAGGCAACGACAATACTGCCCTGGGTAGCACCTCGTTAAATTTAACCACAGGAACAGGTAATACCGGCATAGGATCTGCTGCATTAGCAGCCAACTCAACAGGTGCCGATAATACAGCCGTTGGGTTTGATGCATTGCAAGCCAATACCACTGCTACAGGGAACGCTGCCCTTGGATATGAAGCTTTACAGGACAATACCACCGGAGCCAGCAATACAGGTATTGGATTCCAGGCGATAAATGTAAATACTACCGGAAGTAACAATACTGCTGTGGGTAATGGTGCATTGGGCGCTAATTTAGCAGGTAGCAATAATACAGCCGTGGGAGAAAACGCTTTAGGCAGTGGTGTTGGTGGTGGCACTAATACTGCTGTTGGTGTAAACGCTTTGGCGGCTGCCAGTGCGGGCGCTAACACTGCTGTAGGTTACGAGGCACTGCAAGCTTTCACCACTACTGCAAGCGCAGCTTTGCATATTGGTAATACCGCAGTAGGAAACCAGGCTTTATTAGCTACCACCACAGGAACAAACAACAGCGGTGTGGGTGACGGATCTCTGGTCGCTAACACCACCGGAGCAGATAATGCAGCCCTTGGTAATACAGCCCTGGCAACAAATACTACAGGAACCTTTAATACAGCTGTAGGTTACGGCGCCGATGTGAACACAGGCGCTTTAACAAATGCTACTGCTATTGGCGCAAATGCCACCGTAAACACAAGCAATTCTCTTATATTAGGTAACAATACCTCACCAACTAGAGTAGGTATAGGTAACAATGCCCCCAGCGGCGAGGCTATACTCGATCTGACCAATACTACCAGCCATCTTGGATTTTTATTACCACAAATGACCAATGCACAGATGACTGCTTTGGCTACTGTAAATGGAACAGACAACGGATTAATGGTGTTCAACACAACATTAAATTGCCCTCAGGTATGGGAGGGAACAGCCGTAGGCTGGACATCGGTAACCGGTAACGCCCATGGTAGTGATACTTTTCAGGCTACTCCTGCCATACAGCAGTGGGTAGTACCTCAATGCGTAGCATCCATAACCGTGACTGTTATTGGAGCATCTGGAGCCCAACAGACATTCGACAATAAAAATGGAGGCGCAGGAGCTACCATAGTAGGTACTATGACAGTGTCTCCAGGACAGACTTATAAGGTAATAGCCGGAGGTGAAGGTGGAGATAATAGCTGGGGCACAGGCGGTGGCGGCGGATCCTTTTTTTGGCTTAGCGGTTCTGCACTCCCATTGATTTGCGCCGGTGGCGGCGGCGGCGCCGGTAACACCACTGGTGGTAATGGAAGGAATGCGAGTGCCAACGTTGCTGCTCCGGCAACTAACGACGGAGCTAATGACGGAGCAGGAGGTACAATAGGCGCCGGCCCCGGCAAGGGCGGAGGTGGCGGTACAATTGCAGCCGGATCTCATTGCAACGGCGGCGGCGGCGGCGGATGGAACAATAATGGAACTTTAGCTTCGGCTACCCAGCATGACGGTCAGGGTGGAAGAGGTGTATTATCCGGAGGTGGTAATGGCGGTAATGGAGCCGGTTTTGGCGCTCCGGGTGGCTTCGGCGGCGGCGGCGGCGGCGGCCAGGATTCACAATCTAATTCTGACATGGGCGGCGGCGGCGGCGGCGGCGGCTGGCTGGGTGCAGGTGGTGGCAATGGAACTCAAGGCCCTCCTACCACTGTTAATCAGTATGGCGGCGGCGGCGGTGCATCTTATCTTGGTGGATCAGTTACTCAAATAGGAGCTGGAACTGCCACCAATATAGGTTCTGGCGAGGTAATTGTTGTTTGGTAAAAAAGAAATAGTAGAAAGCACATGAAAAAATTAATTCATAAAATAGTATTTGCTTTTACTCTTTTATTTGCAAGCCATGCTTTTGCGCAGGATAAGAATGTGAATGCAAAATTTGTTCCTGATGCTAATTCAAGTCCGGTTGTCGCTGCAGAAAGCAACGGAATAAAGGCAATGTATCAATCAGGTACTTTTTATGGTAAAAAAGCTTTTGCTATAGAATTCCAAAATACAAATTCAAATATGGCTTTTACCACAATTTCATGGAAAATACTGGTGAAAGGAGAGGGGTCATCTTATTTTGGTAAAACCCGTGAACTTAAATTAAGCCCTGGGCAAACCATCTCTATCGATCGTGCCGATCTCAGTGCAAAACCGGCCATAGTAATTAAACCGGGAACAAATCTGGATGATTATAAGTTTATGATGAGGACGCACGATCCTGCTCCTACAGAGTAAAGAGATAAAATATGTAGTTATAAAAAATCCCCCAAATACTTCGGGGGATTTTTATTTGGCAGTATAAGTTACTGCAATGTTATCGCGCTGGCCTTACTTCTGAATACATATTTTCTTATTTATTATACCCTGTGTGGTCACTATTTGTGCATAATAAAAGCCGGTAGAATGGGTGGAAAGATCTACGTGAAGCTGGTTGTCATTGCTTTGGTCATCCAATGATTGAGTGTATACTTCTTTGCCTATTTCATCATAAATGGTTAGTGACTTATAACCCATACCGGAAAGGCTTATATTGAACTCGCCTTTTGAAGGTATGGGATATACAGATACTCCATTTGCATTAGTAAGCTGATCTATTCCTGTAACTGTAACAGACTTACATGAGGATGTATCCGCACAGGTTCCCATATTTATGATAACAGCATAACTACCTGTTGAGGTAACCAAATAACTTTGATGTGTAGCACCAGGAATAACCACATCAGGACTGCCGCACTTTAACCATTGATAGCTTGTGGCCCCTGTCTGGTTGGCTATCAAGCTATCGTTATGTTGGGTTACAGCGGTATTTATTACGAACGAAGCCTGCACCGAATCAAGTATAGCGGCTGTTTTCGCGAAGTTTGTAACTGTTACTTTATAGGTACCGACTGTGGTTACAGTAATACGGGATGTGGTTGCCCCTGTAGACCATTTGTAGGAATAGCCACCTGCACCGCCACCAGTGGCAACAGCTGTAAGCAATTGCGAAGTGCATGTAAGGGTGCTATCTTTTATAGACAAGTTCATAGATTCCAGTAGATCGTTGCGCTGAGGAGAATCGCCAAAGGCCGTCGAGTTGGTGAAATCAAGTATTCCACTTTCTGTGCCCGCAAGGCTGCATTTAAAGAACTGGCCAACGCCAGAACTGCCTCCGGCACTTGTCATTCCATATAATGTATCATTGCTGGCTTCTATAAGGCTACCCAGCGGGGAGTTTCCATCAGAACCCGATCCAAAACTATGTATTACCTGTTCTGTTCCTGAAAGGCTGCATGTAAATATGGTGCCATTGTTATTGGTTCCCCCAGTATTTGTCATTCCATACAATAATCCATTGCTGCCCAAAATAAGGTCGCCATAAGGATCCTGGCCATCAGGTGAGCCACTGAAATCGTAAAGTATAGATTCTACCCCCGTAAAGCTGCATTTAAATAATGTTCCTCGAAATGAAGGGCCTCCGCTTTCTGTTAGCCCATAAAGTATATCATTTACTTCTATAACGCTACCGGCGGGGCTAAAGCCATCGTTGCCGGCGCCAAAATTCCATATAACAGCTTCATTACCCGAAAGGCTGCATTTGAACAGGGTACCAAAAAAATTTCCTCCTCCTCCCGAAGTTGTACCATAAAGGGTATCGTTACTGGCTTGTATAAGACTGCCATAAGGCTGGGCGCCATCGCTGCCGCCAATAAAGCTATGCAAAACTGTTTCGTTACCGGCAAGGCTGCATTTGAACAGGGTACCGCTGCCGTTACTGCCTCCATTATACGTCATACCGTATAAGTTACCGTCGTTTGCCTGTATAAGGCTTCCATATGGATATTCTCCATCATTGCCTCCTTGAAAACTGTATAGTGTAGTGGTTGAGCCTTGTGGACTGATCTTGTAAATGGTGCCAAACCCCAGGGTTCCTCCGGTGTAAGTCATACCATAAAAATTACCATCTGTGGCTTGTATCAGGTGGCCGGTAGGCTGGTATCCAAAATTGCCGGTACCAAAATTGTGAAGTATATGCTCATGGCTGCCGCTAAGATCGCAGCTGAATAATACACCATAATCTATGCTGCCCCCTGCAAATGTAACACCGTATAGGCTGTCATTACTTGCCAGGAACAGCCCTATAGGGCCAATGCCGTCATCACTTGCCACCCCAAAAGGATGAATAGGTGTTTCTGTTCCAGTAAGGCTGCATGAAAAAATAACGCCATCAAAATTTGCTCCGCCATTCTGGGTTGTTCCATAAAGGGTATTATTGCCTGCAAGATAAAGGTAGGAGCAGGGCTGATAGCCACCCGCGCCCGGGCCGAAATTATAAACTGCGTTTTCTGTGCCCGAAATGCGGTTACATTTAAATACGGTACCAACGCCAATAGTGCCCCCCAGGTTTGTTGTGCCGTAAAGCGTATCGTTACCGGCATTAACCAATATGCTTTGCGGATTTGTACCATCACTGCCCGAGCCAAAATTATGCAGCACCACTTCGGTGCCCGAAAGATTACATTTAAACAAAACTCCGCTATTATTTGTACCTCCGTAAGCGGTAGTGCCATATAAAGTATCATTTACCTGTATAAGGCCTATGGCAGGCTCTTGTCCGTCGGTGCCGGTAAAGCTGTGTATTACACTTTCGGTATGGTTTGCAAGATCAAATTTGAATATACTGCCATCTGTATTTGCCCCACCTTGGCCGGATACTCCATATAATGTATCGTTTATTTTAAGCAGACTACCTACAGGCTGGTTGGCATCATTAGCCGCACCAAAGCTGTATAAAACATTCTCAGAACCTGTTAAAGTGCATCTGAATAATACCCCTTTATTATGTGTTCCGCCGTCTGCGGTTAATCCATATAAGGTATCCTGGCCAACTTCAATAAGGCCACCTGCAGGACTTGAGCCGTCAGTGGATCCTCCTTTAAACATATAAATGGTCTTGTATGTTCCGCTGGTTGGGTTATACTGATAAATAGTGCCATTACCTTGGTAGCCACCGCCCGTTGTTATGCCATAATAATTACCATCGCTGGCTTGTATAACATTGGCAGCAGCGTTTATGCCCTCCAGGTAAAATGGTTTAACTACACTATCGGTGCCGGTTAAGGAGTTGTATTTAAACAGAACTCCGCCACCGCTATCGCCCAGGCTGGGAACCGTTCCCCACAGGTGCCCCATGGTTTGAGCTGATGTAGTTAAGAGTGATGAACTGAGAAATAATAGCGAGAAAATGAGTAGATGTTTTTTCATAAGGAGTTGAGTTTAAATTTTTTTGCGATCCGATTTATGATCCAAACATAGAGTGTATTGCTATATGTTCCTTGCTGTATTTTGGCTCATTATTTAAATCCGATCACGATTTATTTTTAATTATGAAAAGGTATATTTAGTATTGCAGAAAGATTCAGAGACACATGATACCATCTACCGACCTCTTTCTGCTTATACATTCCATGACAAAGCCCGAGAAGGGATATTTTAAAAAATTCAGGGAAGGGCATAAGACAGATGGTAATTACATAAAGCTGTTTGATGCCATTAATGCACAGAAAGTATATAATGAAGCGGCGTTAAAGAAAAAGTTCGAAAAGGAATCGTTTATAAATCAATTTCCTTTTTACAAGAACTACCTGTATAACCTTATTCTTAAAAGCCTGGTAGTATTCCATGCCGAGAATACTTCGAATGCAAGGATAGCAGAGTTAATGCGGAGAACTGAGATATTGATAGATAAGGGCATGGTAGTACAGGCCGGAAAAAGTTTAAAAGAAGCCAAGGAACTGGCCATAAAGTATGAGAAATATTCTATGTTGCAGGATATACTGCCCCTGGAAGTACACATACATTATAGAACAGAACCCTGGAGTAAAGGATCGATTGAAAAAATAGATTGTATTTATAAAGAGCAAAAAGAAGCCCTTGAAAGAACAAGGCTCATAGTTGACAATTTATACACTTGCAACTACTTGTATAATCGCTTTTTTATCAGAGAGGATATTCCTAAAGCATACCGGGTATCGGATAAAAAGGCGGAACAGATGCTGTTAGAGATGAATAAGGATAATAAATTCAAATCATTCGACTCACAAAGAATATTCTACTATACGGGTGCCACCTTTTATGGTTCGATCGACCATGGGGGAGCCCAATCGCTGGCTTATTTAAAAAAGACGGTGAACCACTTTAACGCATACCCCCATCAATTAAAGGAGCGGATTAGGAATTATGCTGATCAACTATATAGTTATATGCAAAATGCCCTGTTTGTAGGGAATATTAAAGATTATAAAGATGGAAGGACAAAGTTGATGGAACTTTGGAAGAATTTACCGTCAGCATCAAACACAGAATTTAATAAATTGAAGATACCGGTGAGCATACTCCATAGCGATCTTTACTATTATTATCGCACCTGCCAATTTGAAAGGGTTACTGAAGTAATTAGCGAGCTTAAGAAAAACAACATTTTTGAAAGGATAGGCGAGATGTCGATACCTGTATACGGCAGTTTTTTTTATATGAGCAGGCTGCAAATTCTCTATAATATAGGATGCCTCTTTTTTTACAGTAAGGATTACGCCAGAGCCCTGCAATGGTTAAGTATGCTATGGAATGATAAAAAGGATAAGGCGTTGTATGTGGAAGTGTATCACTCTATAGTTGTATCCATAATTTGCCATTATGAAATGGGGAAGATGGATTCCATGAAATACCTTATGTCTGGAATAACCAAATCGGTTAAAGTAGAAGGGAGATATAAAAAAATAGGAGAGGTGTTTTGCCCCGCCATGTTACAGCTGGCTAAATGTAATACAGAGGCTGAAAAAGTCCAGGTATTTGAAAGGATGAAAAAGGGACTTACCCAATACCAGGGGCTTTTAGAGGAATTTACAACGTTTAATCTCTTGCTTTGGATAGAAAGCAAGCTAAAGAAAAAGCCCGCTGCATTAGTATTGAAGGAGTACATGAAAAACCGGGATTCCTAAGAGATGCTAATTCACAAAACAAAACGAACCATCTGGAATGATGGTTCGTTTACTTTCGCTCTCCGGACTGGACTTGAACCAGTGACCCTCTGATTAACAGTCAGATGCTCTAACCAACTGAGCTACCGAAGAATGGTTTACTCTTTTAAAGAGCGTGCAAAAGTACAATAACTTGGGTAAATATCAATAGGAATGGCATAAAAAATGTAAAATGTCTTAAAATGCTGCTTGAACCGCATTAAGGCTGAAGTATATGTAAGTAATTCATTCACTATATATTTGCCTGCCATGCGCGATATTCTTCTTGAAATACAATCTATCCAGTCAAAGGGTAACGGAATTTACACAGAAGGTATATTTCCATCCCAAAGATGCCACAAGGCAACAGGGATAAAGCGAGAGGATGACAACCTGTTTTTTACTTCGGTCATTGCGTTTACGCTTAAACGCCTGCAAAACAGCTTTTCTGGAGAGGAACGGGCGATAGCTGACGATATTATTAAGAACGCCAGCCGGGCCTTGCCCTTATATAAAAATAAAAAAGGAGAGAAGACCTATAATTTTTGGAGAAAGGCAAAGCGTGCTCATTTCCCAAATGGTATGGTATTTTCAAGACTTAACCGCTTTCAGTTGCCGGATGATGCCGATAGCACAAGCCTTGCCTATCTGGCTTTTGGTTATTCAGATGCAGATGTGTTTTATCTTAAGAGCAAGTTAGTGCACCATTCTGGGTTACATGTAAGGAAAACGGAACACCTTTTGCCTAAGTATAAAAGCTTTAAGCTGTATTCTACCTGGTTTGGTAAAGCCATGCCTATAGATGCGGATATATGTGTTATTTGTAATATACTTTACCTTGTATTTGAAAATGGTTCGGAGCTAAATCAATATGACCGTGATAGTATAAAATTCATTTGCTCTGTTATTAATAATGATGAACATAAAACCCGTGCTTTTAAGGTGTCGCCGCATTATGCAAGTACGTCGGTCATTCTTTATCATGTATGCAGGTTATTAACCATTGCAAAGGATACCGAGCTGCTAGGGTTAAAGGCTAAGCTAACGGCAGACATTCAGCAAATACTTTCAGGCAAGCATTATGGCATGGAAAGCATATTCCTGAGTACTGCCTTGTTATGGCTGGGGCAGGAGGGAAGTGTAAAAAAAATGGACAAGCCATCTGATAAAAGGTTTTCCTGGTTTATAGCCGATATGCTTACAACAGTTGAGAACAATATAATAAGCAAATTAGCTTCCAAGCCCCTTTTCCATTTGCAATATTATTGCGGGGCTTATATGAAAGCCCTTTACCTGGAATACTTAGTTGAAAGAAATAAAAAAGTCCTCCCAAGTTAATGGGAGGACTTTTACTAAATATAAATGCCCTTACTTTTGTATTACAACCCTGCCTTCGCCTAGTATGCTACCATTAGGGTTAAGCACCCTGTACATGTACATTCCGTTTGCCTGGCTGCTCATATCAATGTTAAATGTTGAATTTACAATGTTAGGTTGAGAGTATACTATCTCGCCCAGTACATTGTATATGTTAACTTGTTTAGCGGTTCCCACTTCATTATTCTTAATTGAAATAACAAACTGACCGTTGCTTGGATTAGGAAACACGCTCACATGACCATTGCCAGACGTAATGTTTTGTATTCCTGCAGGTGCAACCGCAGAGCATGCAAATATTTCTCCATCACCGTCAAAACCGCCTCCGCTGGCCATACCATAAAGCGAATCGCCAATAAGTGTTAACTTTCCATCTGGATATGCTCCGTCGCTAAGATTAAAGTTTTGAATAAGGCTAAAGGCGCTGCCGTTGGTATCTAATGAATATATAGTGCCGAATCCTGGGTTGTAGTTTTCAAAGTACGAACCACCTTCAGATGCCATACCATAAAGTGTATTACCAGAAAGGATCAAAGTACTTGTGCTGTAGGCACCGTTAGTGTCATTAAAAGTAAGCAGGTCCTTAAAGTTACCTCCGTCAGTATCTACGCCAAAAACTACTCCAAGGTTCTTGTTATTCCCTCCACCTCTGTAGGTTGTGCCAAATAGCCTTTTCCCATCTGCCGATGCAACCAGGTCACCTTCAGGTTCTACACCATTAGGTCCCGCAAATACGTAAACGTCTTTGTATTGTGTTCCATCGGTATCAATGGAGAAAACATTGCCATCGCCATACAGCCCATTCTCTGTCCTGCCACATTCTTCGCAGTAACCATAGGTTGTGCCAAACAATTTTCTGCCGATAAGTATAAGGCCTCCCTCTGGTCCTCCGCCATTAATAGTTTGAGAAAAATCCAAAAGGTCTTTAAATGCTCCACCATTAGTATCTATCGAAAAAATTAAACCAGCCCCATTATATCCGCCTGTATAGGTCATTCCATATAATTTATTTCTTACAAGCAGTAAAGAACCATAAGGAAACATTCCGTTTGAGTTACCTATGGTATAAGCCGTATCATAAAAATCCCAAAGATCTTTATAGCCTGTTCCATCGGTGTTGATAGAAAACACATTACCATAATTAGCAGGAAAGTTGGAATTACCAGAAGTCATGCCATAAAGCTTGTGCCCGCTAAGTATTAAAGTGTTAACAGGATGTTCTCCGTTTGCATTGCCTGCAGTTCCTGTATCAACAAAATTCCAGATGTCTTTAAAATTAGATCCATCCTTGTTAACCGAAAAAATGTAACCCTTGTTGGAATCTCCACCGGCATAAGTCATGCCATAAAACACATTACCTGATTGGGTTAACGAACCATAAGGAGTTTCGTTGTTGCTAAAATTGTGTAGGATATCTATCTGTGCACTAGATGCTCCTGCTAAAAACAAGAGAACTGCCGATAATAGTAGTAGTTTATTTTTCATTGTATTGTTTATTTTTTTGTCTTTGTGTTAATTATTTCTGTATAACAAGTTTGCCTTCTCCTATTATAGCATTATTGTTGGTAAGCACCCTGTACATATAAACACCATTTGCCTGGTTGCTTAAATCAACATTAATAGTTGGGTTTTCAATATTCGATTGAGTATAAACTTTTTCGCCCATTACATTATAAACTTCAACCTGGGCTGTGCTTCCCGGTTGGGAATTTTTAATTGAAATAGTGAACTGGCCATTATTAGGATTAGGGTACACCGTTAATTGGCCATCTGCATGGGCAATGCTGAGCACCGATGCAGGAGATACAATTGCGCAAGCAAAAATTTCGCCTGCGTTCTCAAAGCCACCGTCAGGGGTCATTCCGTAAAGCGAATCTCCAATAACGTTTAATCCGCCGGTGGGCTCGTAACCATTAGAAACGTTAAAATTATAAATAGTGTTAAACGAAGTTCCATTTGTATCTACTGAAAAAATAGTGCCATAGCCATAGCTATTATAGGGCAAATAAGCCCCGCCTCCATTTGTCATGCCATACAAGGTACTACCAGAAAGGGTCAATGAATTTTCACTATAAGCCCCATCAGTATTATCAAAAGCATGAATGGTTTTAAAATTGGTGCCATTGGTATCTACCCCATACACTATGCCATACCTATATGTGTTTGAAGGGCCACCATCATAAGTAGTTCCATAAAGTCTTTTACCATCCTGAGATACAGTTAAGCTATTATCAGGATTTGCACCATTAGGTCCGGCAAATACGTATACATCTTTATAATGTGTTCCGTCTGTATCTATAGAGAATACATTGCCGTAGCCATAGTTCAGGTCTCTGCAGGCAATGCAACTTCTGCCCCATGAGGTGCCAAATAATTTACCTCCTGATAGTACAAGCCCACCGTATCCAATATTATCAGAGTTTATTGTCTGAGAAAAATCGAGCAGGTCTTTAAATGCTCCTCCATTGGTATCTATGGAGAATACGATTCCTTCATTTCCATACCCTCCAGAGGCTATCCCATAAAGCTTGTTTCGAACGAGTAATAGTGAGCCGTAAGGATATTTACCGTTCGAATTGCCTATATAATTGGCAGTATCATCAAAATCCCAAAGATCTTTATAGCCGCTACCGTCTGTGTTAATAGAGAAAACATTACCACTATAAGCTGCTCCGCCATCGTATGTCATTCCATAAAGCTTATGTCCGTTAAGTATTAATGTGCCATAGGGATTCGAGCCATTTGAATTACCTACGTAGGATCCTGTATCCTGAAAATCCCAAATATCAGTGAAGCCAGTACCATTTTTATTGATGGAGAATATATATCCACGGCCATTGTAGCCACCCGAGTAGGTCATCCCATAAAATATACTTCCGGACTGGGTTAAAGAGCCATATGGAGATTCATTAAACTGGAAGTTATAAAGGTTTTTGATCTGTGCATTGGCTGCACCTGCAAGAATAACAAGTATTGCAGAAACCAGGAGTAGTTTATTTTTCATTTTTGTTTTAATTTTAATTATTTCTGTATAACAACTTTGCCTTCTCCAACCATATTACCGTTGGTGGTTAGTACCCTGTACATGTAAACACCGTTTGCCTGGTTACCGAGGTCAATGTTGAATGTTGAGTTTTCGATGTTGGTTTGAGTATATATTTTCTCTCCCAGCATATTGTAAACTTCAACCAGGTTAGTAGCTCCTAATTCGTAATTTGTAATTTTTAATTGGAATAGTCCATTGCTTGGATTAGGATAAACAGACAGTTGACTATTTACAGCCGCAATGTTTTGTATTGAAGTAGGAGATACTATTGCCGAGGCAAATATTTCGCCCGAGCCATTAAATCCACCATCAGTGGTCATACCATAAAGAGAGTCGCCTATCACACTTAATCCTCCATAAGGGTTTGCGCCGCTGGTAAGGTTAAAATTGAAGATGGTGGTAAAAGCTGAGCCACTGGTGTCAATAGAAAATATAGTACCATAACCATATTCATTGTATTGTAAATAGGACCCTCCATAGGTGCTCATTCCATAAAGAGTATTTCCAACCAAGGTTAGGGGGTTATTGCTATAAGCGCCATCGGTATTTACAAAATTGTGGATGGCTTTAAAATTGGTACCATCAGTATCTACACCAAATATATTACCGTAGCCACCAAAGCCAGAAGGCCCACCTTCGTATGTGGTTCCATAAAGCCTTTTGCCATTTTGAGATACTACAACACTGTTTGCAGGGTTTGCGCCACTAGGGCCCGAAAAAACATATACATCTTTATAATGTGTTCCATCTGTATCAATCGAAAATACATTTCCGTATCCATAATTCAATGTTCTGCATTCATCGCAGCTTCTGCCCCATGTTGTACCAAATAATTTACCGCCATCGAGCACTAAGGAACCGTAATAAGGTGTATAACCATTTATGGTTTGAGAAAAATCAAGAATATCTTTATATGCTCCGCCATTAGTATCTATGGAGAATATATTACCCTCTGCACCTGCTCCGCCACCATTGGTCATACCGTATAATTTGTTTCTTACAAGAGTCAGTGATCCACAAGGATATGCTCCATTTGCATTGCCTACGTATGAGCCTGTGTCATAAAAATCCCAAAGATCTTTATACCCGCTTCCATCCGTGTTGATAGAAAACACATTACCGTATGTAGAATTGTAAGTACCATGGGTCATTCCGTAAAGTTTGTGCCCGCTAAGAATTAAAGAACCCAAAGGGTAAGCACCATTCGCTGAATCTACATGGCCGGTATCATCAAAATTCCAAAGATCTTTAAATCCGGTTCCATCTCTGTTAATGGAAAAAATGTAGCCCTTATTGGCGGTTCCGCCATAGTATGTCATTCCGTAAAATACGTTGCCGGATTGGGTTAAAGAACCGTAAGGGTATTCACTCTGTTGAAAGTTATAAAGGTTTTTGATCTGTGCATGGGCAGCACCTGCAAATATTACAAGGATTGCAGAAAATAATAGTAATCTTTTTTTCATCGTTTATTTGGATTTTGAGCCGCAAACTTAATAATTATTATGTTAGCTAAGTATATAGTAATCATTATTTTTCTTGTACGCCAAACATGGCTTATGTTTCATTCGTTTATATTATTTGTTTGTTAACAGAATATGCTTGCGTTTAAAGTTCCGTTTAGCTGATTAAGCTTTAGGTTATGTTATTTACTCTTTAAGAAATCGGGTGCTTTGCAAATATTAATTTATTGTAAATAAACAAACGCATTTGCCGCTCAATACTTAATAATAAGGTAATGTTCTGTTGAGGTGCAGTTATTGAGGTAACAGTAACCTTGTGGCCTAAATTACACTCAATGAAGAATACATTACGTAACACTTTATCTAAACTAAAGTCTGTTTTTATCTGTCCCTTATTACTAATGTGTGGATTATCCATGCAGGCTCAAAATTATTATCCTACAGTCGGCAATACCGATCTGTCGCAAACCAGTAACTGGACAACAAGCGTTAACGGTATAGGGGGAACCAATCCTACGGATTTCGTAACCGCTGGCCAAACGTTCAACGTTACCAATTATAATGGTAGTAATAATGCAACGCCAACTATTTTGTCTAATTGGGCAGTAAGTGGTGCAGGCTCTGTTGTTGTAATAGGCGATGGTGTAAATGCGGTTAATTTTTCAATACCTGCCGCGAATACTTTAACAGCTAGCATATCTAATATAACGGCAAATGCTAAGTTCACAGTAAGCAATCTTACAGGTATAACCTGGCCAACCACAGTTGACCCTGCCAGTACTGTCGATTTTCTTAACATGGGCAGTGTAAGCACTATACCTTTAACAGTTACTTACGGTAATGTAATATTTGATAATACAACCAATAACGACGCTGCAGGCGCTACCGGGTTTACTTTCGCGGGTAACCTTACCCTGCAAAACGGCGCCGTATTCAATCCTTCGGCGAATGCTTTTGATATGGACCTGGTAGGCGGCAATAATCAAACCATTACCGGAACCGGTGGTACGATAAACATGAATAAGTTTATAGATAGCCTTAAAACGGATGGTAATGTAACCATAACTAACACCAACATAGCGGCGCTAAGTTCATTGCAGTTGCACCATACAGGAGTGGGCAATGTATTCAGCGATGGAGGGAACACCATTACCAGTGGTAACAATGTAAATACCTGGGGATCTGCTTCCGGTTTTAATTTAACAGGTACATTGGTACTTAATGCTTCCTCCGGTACACAAAAAATAGACAACAACAATACTTATACCTCACCCCTCCCAGGTGCTGCGGTAGCTGTTTTTAATAACATTACAGTAAATACCACCGCTACGGGCAAGGTTTCTTTTATAACAAACACTTCGAATTGTGTAATTACCATAAAAGGAAATTTTGTCAGCAATGCTGCCAGCACCGGGGCTATTACATTTGGTACAACAAGCCCTACAACCGGGGTAGATACATTTAAGGTAGGCGGTAACTTTACCAATAACAGTACCACTACGGCTTTTGTATATAATGCCAAAACAATATATACGTTTAACGGTAGTGCGGCACAAACCATAAAAACAGCGGTTGCTGCAGGTGAAACCTTCTCTAACCTGAATATTAATAATACCAGTTCAGGTGGAGTTACGTTAAGCTCACACTTTTTCGTAAGTACCAATTTTAACCTGGCTAATGGCTTGCTTAATACTACAAACACCAATATATTAACACTTAATGCGGGTTCAACTGCCACTGGCGGTTCCGCCACTTCCTATGTTAACGGACCTCTTACCAAAAAAGGGAATACTGCCTTTACCTTTCCTGTTGGTGGTAACGCGCGCTATGCCCCCATCGGCATAAGCGCGCCTGCAACAATTACTAATGCCTTTACAGCATCGTATGCATTTAACTGTGCTTCATCTGCTCCTACAGTAAATCCACCGTTAACCAATGTTAGCAGCGATGAATTATGGCAACTTACCCAAACACTAACAGACCCGGTTAGTGTAACCCTTTGGTGGGAAAATAATGTAGCAAGTGGTATAGACACTTATAATGGTACTCTGCTTGTTGCCTCTTATAACGGCACTTCATGGAGTACCGATGGTCAAAGCGCTATAACCGCATCAAGTCCGGGTAATGTAACCTCGAATTCATTTACTGTTCCTACTACAAACGGTGGTATCGGATTCGGATCGTCTATCCGATCTTCCAACCCTCTGCTTTCTCCCGTAAGCACATCTACCTTAATTAATAATTACAATTGCGGAGGTAATACAGGAAGTATCACATCTCTTCCTGCCGGCGGTGATTCGGTTTATAATTATTCATGGAGCCCTGCAGGTGGAACCAATGCTACTGCAACAGGTCTTTCGGCCTCAACTTACACAGTAACAGTAACCGATGGAAATGGCTGTAGTGCCAGCGCAAGCGCATCATTACCAACGGGGCTTTCCGTTAGTAATATATCTTCTACTTTAACAGCTTGCGGGGGCAGCACGGGCACAGCAACTGTAACAGCTACGGGTGGCACACCTACATACAGTTATGTGTGGAGTAATACAGGAACAACATCGGGTATTTCTGCATTATCTGCAGGGTTATATACTGTTATTGTTTCAGATCAAAATAATTGCACAGCAACAGCGGGTGTAACCGTTTCAACACCTAATGCGCCAAGAGATTCGATAACCAACATTGTGAATAATTTGTGTTATGGAGATAATAACGGAAGCATTGTGGTGGGAGTAAATCGAGGTACACCTCCCTATACCTATGCCTGGAGTAGTACACCTACCCAAACGCATGATACCGCCAGTAGTCTTACCGCAGGTAGTTATACCGTAGTGATAACCGACGCGGCACAATGCGTGTCATCTACCAGTGGCACTTTGGTAGATCCGGCACAGCTTAGAGATTCTGTTGCTTCGTTTTACAATGGATGTGGCTCATTACACAATGGTACAGCTACTGCAGGCGTAATAGGGGGTACAGGTTCATACACCTACTTATGGAATACCACCCCTAGCCAAACATCTGTTACTGCTACCGGATTATCGGCAGGTACATATACATTATCTGTAAGTGATTCAAATAACTGTGTGGCCAATTATTTTTTTACCATTACGCCCGGTTCTATACCATCTGTTACATTTAACCTGGCGGCTGATAGCGTGCAGTGCGATACAGTAACACAAGTGTCGCTTGTATCATTTGCAAGTCCTTCGGGTGGTGTGTTTAGTGGAACCGATGTTAGCGCAAACGCTTTCCATCCGCACACAGCAGGCGATGGCAAATACACCATAAAATACGTATTTACCAACGGCAGTGGCTGCTCAGATTCTGCTACACAATCGGTAAGGGTGCATACTTGTGTTAGTACCGGTATTGACCAGTTGCAGGGTAGTGCAAATAATATAAATATCTATCCTAATCCTACCGCCGGCCAGTTTACTGTTAGTGGCCTTACTGTAGAATCAAAGCTGGAAGTATATAACGTGTTGGGTATGCTTCTTAGTACCACCAGAGTAACGCAGGAAAGTATGATGCTTAGTATAGCGGATAAACCTAATGGTATATACCTGGTAAGAATAATTTCAAAGGACGGCGCAAATGCTGTTGAGCAGAAAGTGATCAAGATACAATAGAGTAAGTAATTATAATTAAGAAGGCTGGTAGTGCAAACTGCCGGCCATTTTTAAAAATAAAACTAAAGGTTTATTCGCAGTAATCCTATTACAGCAGAAAGATCCGCGTTTTCTGTTTTGTTAAA
>Ga0206806_1096_pt1 | contig 18616 bp, 16 predicted proteins | sample Alteio_BWOrgCont_60_FD_152911 | JGI IMG/M metagenome (GOLD analysis project Ga0206806, IMG submission 152911) | Enriched cells from forest soil in Barre Woods Harvard Forest LTER site, Petersham, Massachusetts, United States -... | ecosystem: Environmental > Terrestrial > Soil > Temperate forest >... | reverse complement strand
CGCGCTGGCCGCATTAAAACAAATGCGTTTTAAACCAAACGACACAGTTGTTATCTGTTTAAGCGGCAGGGGGGACAAAGATCTTGGTACTTATATGAAGAGCATGAATGGGGAGAAGATATAAATATTAAATGAGACAATAAATATTAAACATTCAATAATCAATATTCAACACTCAATATTCAGGTAAAGAAAACCAGCTATTGAATGTTTATTAAGAAGGAAAATAATGAGCAGAATAACAGAACTATTTAGCAGAAAGAAAGGCAAGATATTAAACGTTTATTGCACCGCCGGTTATCCCAATTTAAACAGCACATTAAAAGTAATGAAGGCCTTACAGGATAACGGCGCGGATATTATTGAATTGGGCATGCCTTATAGTGATCCACTTGCAGACGGTCCTGTGATACAGGCCAGCGGCACGGTTGCATTGCATAACGGAATGACGATAACCACATTATTCGAACAGTTGAAAAATTTCCGCTCCAATAACACCCCATCAGGGGATGGGGGCGGGTTTTACTTACCCGTAATCCTTATGGGTTATATGAATCCTGTGTTGCAATATGGGTTTGAAAAATTTTGTGCTGATGCGGCGGCGGTTGGTATCGATGGCCTGATACTGCCCGACCTGCCCCAATATGAATTTGAAACTGAGTACGGTGCTATCATAAAAAAATATAACCTTGATTTTATTTTTCTTGTGACACCTGAAACTTCTGATGAGCGTGTAAAAGAGCTGGATGCATTAAGTACAGGGTTTTTATATGCTGTTTCATCATCATCAACTACGGGTAAGGATAAAGATTTTAATGCTGTAGAAAACTATTTGCAAAGGCTGCAATCGCTTAATATAAAAAACCCGGTATTAGTTGGGTTTGGTATAAAAGACAAGCAAACTTTTGAGGCGGCATGCCGCCACGCGAATGGGGCAATAATAGGTACTGCATATATTAAGGCGCTGGAGCATAGCGAAGATGTAGAAAAGGCGACAAAAGAGTTTTTGGAAAAAATAGTAACCCCCTAAATCCCCCTAAAAGGGGGACTTTGAAACGATGCATTATTCATCAGTCATTAATATACAAGTACACGTAAATGATGAACGAAGAAACAAATCAACATGCGATGCATACAGTTCCCCCTTTAGAGCCTGTCCCGAATTTAGTTCGGGAGGGCGGAGGGGGCGGCCTTGTTATCATCAAATACAACGCAGGCAATATTCAAAGTGTGCTTTATGCATTGGAGCGTATTGGTGTTTCAGCAATAGTTACTGACGATTTTGAACAGATACAATTTGCTGACAAAGTAATATTTCCCGGTGTGGGTGAGGCAAGCAGCGCAATGAAATACTTAAAAGAGCGTGGTCTTGACAAGATAATAAAAGATCTTACGCAGCCTGTTTTAGGTATCTGCCTGGGTATGCAGCTAATGTGCCGTTACTCAGAAGAAAACGATACTGCATGCCTTGGTGTATTTGATGAGGATGTAAAAAAATTTAACCCGCCACAGGGTAGTGGGCTTAAAATACCTCAAATTGGGTGGAACACAATTTACAACCTGCAGTCACCGCTTTTTAATGGCTTACACGATGGTGGGTATTGCTATTTTGTGCACGGTTATTGTGCTTCTCTTGGAGAACATACCATTGCAACAACAAATTATGTGCAGCCTTACAGCAGCGGGCTTCATAAAAGCAACTTTTACGGCGTGCAGTTTCATCCGGAAAAAAGTGCGGCGGCAGGTGCTCAAATTCTTAAAAATTTTATTGAACTGGTGTAAGATATATGCAGATAATTCCGGCTATTGATATCATTGATGGTAAATGTGTTCGCCTTACTCAGGGCGATTACGCGCAGAAAACGGTGTACAACGACAATCCTTTGGAAGTCGCAAAGCAATTTGAAAGCGCCGGCCTGCAAAGGTTGCACCTTGTTGATTTAGATGGGGCCAAAGCCGGCGGAGTTAAAAACTGGAGGGTGCTGGAAACAATAGCTGCAAATACAAAATTGGTTATTGATTTTGGCGGTGGTATAAAAAAGGAAGATGATGTACAGGTTGTATTTAACTCGGGCGCTTCATTTGCCACCGTTGGCAGCATTGCCGTAAAAAACGAAAGCCTGTTTGTTGAGTGGCTCGAAAAATTTGGCGCGGAAAAGTTTCTGTTAGGGGCAGATGTAAAGGAAGAAAAAATTGCAGTTGGCGGCTGGCTTGAAACAACTGATATTGTTATATACGATTTTATTCAGAAGTACATTGATCATGGTGTAAAACAAATCTTTTGCACCGATGTAAGTAAGGATGGTAAACTGGAAGGGCCTTCGGTTGAATTATATAAAACAATTATAAGTAAATTTCCCGGCTTATATTTTATTGCAAGCGGTGGTGTAAGCTCAATGGAAGATTTGGAAGAACTGCGGGCTATAGGCTGCAGTGCTGCAATAGTTGGCAAGGCAATATATGAGGGTAGGATTGATATTAAAACCTTAAAAACGTAAATATGTTGATTCACAACTTTTGGTTATTTGTTGTTGCAAGCCTTGCGCTCAACATTACACCCGGTAACGATATGCTGTATGTAGCAACACGCAGCACCAGCCAGGGCGTTAAAGCCGGCATCATTTCGTCACTGGGTATTTGTGTTGGGTGTATGGTGCATATACTGGCCGCTGTTATCGGGCTATCTGCATTAATTGCCCAATCTGCTATTGCCTTTAATGTAATAAAATATGTGGGCGCGGCCTATCTTATTTACCTGGGCATTCGTGCATTGCTCAGTAAAACACAGGCGTTTAATGTTTCTGAAAAAAAGGCAAAACTTGGGTACTCAAAAATATTTTGGCAGGGCGTGTTAACCAACGTGCTTAACCCAAAAGTTGCTTTGTTTTTCCTGGCTTTTTTACCGCAGTTTATTGATATTTCTGCGAAACATGCGTGGCCGCAAATACTATTTTTAGGCGCATGGTTCGATATTGGTGGTACACTGGTGAATATTCTTGTTGCAGTATTATTTGGTCGCCTGGGTAATTGGTTTAATAAGTCTGCATGGTTTCAAAAATGGCAGGGTAAAGTAACAGGTGCTATACTAATTGGGTTGGGCATTAAAGTGGCAACGAAATAATGAGAGACAACGGATATTCATTATAATGAAAGAAGAAACTATTATAGAAGCACAGGCAGCTAATTCGAATAAGGAGACCGTCGGCCTTACAAAGCGCATTATCCCATGCCTTGATATTAAAGATGGCCGCACAGTAAAAGGTACCAACTTTATTGACCTGCGTGATGCGGGCGACCCTGTTGAATTGGGGGCTTTGTATGCGCAACAGGGTGCTGATGAACTTGTTTTTTTAGATATAACCGCGACTAACGAAAAGCGCAAAACATTAAGTAAACTTGTTAACCGCATTGCCCACTATATAAATATTCCCTTTACCGTTGGTGGTGGTATTTCTTCGGTTGAAGACGTAAGTGTATTGCTGCAAAATGGCGCTGATAAAATATCAGTAAACACTGCTGCCTTTAAAAGGCCCGGATTGATACGCGAACTGGAGAAACAGTTTGGCAGCCAGTGTGTGGTGCTGGCTATTGATGCCCGTAAAGAGGAAGATGGCGAGTGGTATGTGTATTTAAATGGTGGCAGGCTAAAAACCAATACAAAATGTTTTGACTGGGCAAAACAGGGTGTTGAGTTAGGCGCGGGCGAAATTTTATTAACCAGCATGAACCACGATGGCACAAAACAGGGCTTTGCAATAGATATAACAAAACAATTGGCCGAAAACCTGCCGGTGCCGGTTATAGCCAGCGGCGGCGGTGGTACCATGCAGCACTTTGTGGATGTGTTTGGGCAGGGCATGGCCGATGCAGGACTGGCTGCCAGTATTTTTCATTTTAAGGAGATTCGTATTCCCGAATTGAAGCGATATTTGCATGAGCATGGCGTGCATGTAAGATTGTAAGTTGCAGGGCAGGTGGTTACACAACCAACGTAAAACCTTGCATTAAGTATGGACGTCGATTAAAATTAAAAAGTATGAACATACGTATACCTTTGGGTTTAATAACAATTTTCATCGCTTTCTCATTCTTCTATTATGTTACTCAAAAGAACCGCATAAAGAAACAACAACGAAGAGACCGGATAGAAGAGAAACAGGAAGAGTTGCTTGAAATGTTAAGGAAAAAGGCTGGGAATAGTACCGAACGTTCAAGTGAGTAACATTCCAAAGGAATTCCTTTGAGACAAGAAAAGTTTAATAGTATTACAAAAGCGGGTAACATAAAAAATATTGATAGTTGGAAAAGAAAAAAACAGCATTAGGCGCCGGCAGAATTGATTTTAAAAAGTATGGCGATGGGCTTGTACCCGCCATAGTGCAGGATTACGATACCCATAAGGTGCTGATGCTGGGTTTTATGAATGAGGAAGCATTTATTAAAACCGAAGAAACTGGTAAGGTTACTTTTTTTAGCCGCAGTAAAAAAAGGCTGTGGACGAAAGGGGAGGAGAGCGGCAATTTTTTGCTGGTGAAATCTGTTGCGGTTGATTGTGATAATGATACGCTGCTTATTAAGGCGCATCCGCTGGGGCCGGTTTGCCACACGGGAGCTGATACCTGCTGGAGCGAGCGTAACCACAAAGACGACTTTTTATATTACCTGGAAGATATAATAAACCTGCGTAAACAGGCTTCTGCAGACGAAAGCTATGTTGCCAAACTGTTTGCCAAAGGCCTGAACAAAATAGCCCAAAAAGTGGGTGAGGAGGCCGTGGAAATGGTGATTGAGGCCAAGGATAATAACGAAAAATTGTTCCTTGATGAGGGGGCAGACCTGCTTTTTCACTATTTGGTTTTGCTTAACGCAAAAGGTTATAAATTGCAGGATATTGTAGAAGTGTTAAAAAAACGACATTCAAAATGAGGCGGCTATTTTATCTTTTTACTTGCCTGTGCACACCCTTCGTAATATTTGCCCAAACTACTGCACCGGGCTTTGTGGTAGAGGGCAAAATAAGTTCACTGCCTGATAATGCGCCGGTAATAATGTCCGGCTTCAGTGGTACCGATACTATCGCACAGGCCAAAGTTTTAAAGGGCGTATTTACATTAAAGGGCAAGCTGTCCTCCCCCGATGTGCATTTAATCACTTTCCCCACTTTACAAAAGCGGCTGGTGCTGTTTATGGGTAACGACCGTGTGAACATTACAGGTGATAGTGCTAATTTTTCAGATGTGGTAATTACGGGCGCACCTGTTAACTATGATTATGAGGAGTTTATTTACCATATAAAACCTTTGAATGATTATGTTGACTACTACCGCAACCTTGCACAAAGTGCAGCAAATAAAGATTCGGTAGTTGCGATACTTAATGCGGTTTACAATATTTACCAGCAGAGTGTTGACCAGTTTGTTGCCCGTAAAAGCAAAAGCCCTGTAGCGGCGCTTGTGCTGGCTTTTAGCTATGATACCGACCCCAATAAAAACGTAATGCTGCTTGAAAAAAGGTATGGACAGTTGGGCGGCGATGCTTTAAAAAGCCAGTTTGCAAAAAATATTCAGCAGGTACTTGCTACAGATAAAATTGGCGCAGTAGGTACGCCCGCCATTGATTTTACGCAGAATGATACTACCGGCAAACCAGTATCGCTATCGCAGTTTAAGGGCAAGTATGTACTGGTTGATTTTTGGGCAAGCTGGTGCAGGCCCTGCCGTGCCGAAAACCCAAATGTTGTTGCAGCCTACAACGAGTTTAAGAATAAAAACTTTACCATACTGAGCGTATCGCTTGACCAGCGCAAAGAAAACTGGTTGTATGCTATTAACGCCGACCACCTTTACTGGAACCATGTGAGCGACCTGCAATACTGGAACAACGCCGCTGCACGTGTTTACCATATTGAATCAATACCTGCTAACTTCCTGGTTGACCCTAACGGAAACATAATTGCCAAAAACCTGCGCGGTGAAGAGCTGGCACAGAAACTTGGGCAGCTTTTGAGGTAGTTTACTATTTGCCAATTTACAGGTTGCCAGCCACCAGTGACTAGTTATGTTAGTTAGTGACAGACCAACGATATTGAGGATAATACTGTAAAGCATACCGTTTGCAGTCTCACGTTTCACCTGTCTCGTCTCACGCAAAAAATTAGTCTGTTCTTAAAGTGTTTACAGGGTTGGCTTTAGCTGCTTTAAGTGTTTGTGCAGTTATGCTTGCAAGGGCCAAAAAAAGGCAACTGGCTACTACAATAGCAAATGTTAACCAGTGTATATTTACACGATAGTTAAAACCCTGTAACCAGCTGTTCATACCCCACCAGGCCACAGGCACAGCTATAGCCGAAGCCACCAATATTAAACCCAGATACCCTTTTGATACCAGTTTTAAAATATCGGTAATATTTGCGCCTAACACTTTGCGTATACCTATTTCCTTGGTTTTTTGCTGCACCGTGAGTGCTACCAGGCTAAACAAGCCAAGTAATGCAATAATTATCGCCAGCGATGCGAATGAGTTGAATATTGCCGCCATTCGTTGCTGCTCATCGTACAACTTATTTAGCTTGTCTTCAACAAACACAAAATCAAATGCCTTATCAGGAAAAAACCGCTGCCATATTTGGTGTATGTAACCAATAGTTTGCGGTATGTTACCGGGTGATAATTTTATGTAAATATTGCCAAAGCGCGTTTCTGCAGCCGGGCACATTATAACGGCGTGTGCTTTTTGCAGAAGTGAAGTACCCAAAAAATCGGGAGCCTCGCCAACTACAGTGCCGCGCAGCACGCTGTAGTTTAATACCTTCCCCGTAACGGGGCCTTTAAGCCCAATTAAATCCGCAACAGTCCTGGTTATAATAATGGAGCGCGATGCATCTATTTTGTTTATTTCATCGTGCGATAAATGTTGTTTCTTAGCGGTTTTGATCATCGAATCGACCTTGATATCATCTGCCGTATATTCCGCCGAAAAGGGTCTTCCTTCCAGCATTTTTATCTCCATTGTTTTAAAAAAATCCTCGTCAGCATATATAAACGAAAACTCCCAGTTTTTAGTTGAATCATTTGGGTCGGTTGAAGCTGCACTGCCGCCGTACCCGTAACCTGCATTCCAGCTTGCTACGCTTACTGAAGAAATGTGCGTGTTTTGTAAAAGCGTAGATTTAAACGCCGCAGGGGAATTTATAAACATAACGTTGGGCAGCATAACCACCTGCTTTTTATTAAAGCCAAGCTGCATGTTATTAAGCAGGCGCAATTGCTGGTTAACAATTATTGTAGCCATAACAAGCGTTACTGATACGGCAAACTGCAGAACAATAAGCGCTTTGCGGACGGCCATGTTTACGGCAAAGCTTTTTTGCCAGTCTTTAAGAATGTGTGCAGGACGCAGACGGGAAACGAAAAAAGCAGCATATGTACCCGCCATAACACCTGCTGCTAACGTAATGCCCAATAGTGCAAATATAAAACCCGCATCAATCAAATAGCCACTGCCAACCTGCACGTTTACTACGCGTGTAAATAATGGCCACAATATATATGCAGCTAACAACGAAAATGGCAGGGCAGCACAAAAAAATATCGTGGATTCCATAATAAACTGTACCGACAGCTGTGTATGCTTTGCACCAATTACTTTGCGAACGCCAATTTCTTTTACACGTTGCAGGCTTCGTGCGGTATTAAGATTTATATAGTTTATGCACCCGATAAGCAAAATAAGCAGCGCTGCAAAAAAGAAAACATAAACATAAGAAATGTTGCTGTTGGAGAAATGCTCATCTGGTATATTTGAATGCAGGTGAATTGATGTTACCGGTTGCAACCGGAGTGCACTGCCCTGGTCAAAATTATATTTGGTATAAAACACAGGCAGCTTTTTTTCAATTTGGGTGATGCTTATATTTTTGTTCAGCATTATATATTGTGTTACTGCCCTGTAGCCCCGCCAGTTTAAATCCTTGTCACGGCTGGGGGCTGATATTACTGCATCTGCCTTAAAATGGGTATTGGAAGGTATATTATACATTACACCTTTGATACTATACACTATGGGCTTGCCGTTAAAATCTTTGCTGGTTAAGTTTTTACCAACGGGGTTTTGCCCGGGATAAAATTTATTGGCCATCGTTTCAGAAATAACAACATCATTTCTGTTTTGCAAAACATGAATGCCGTTACCATATTTTAACGGAAGGTTAAAAATGTTAAAAAACCTACTGTCGGCAAAGATGCATTCTTGTTTTACGGGTTGAGCATTAAGAAAAAAATCAACCGGATCAGCATTCATAAAAGTTGTTGCTTCAATTCCCGGTATGTCGTGCTGCAAGGCGTAACCCAATGCACTTGGCACCTGCGTGTATTCTGTTTGCACGCCATCGTTTTCTTTCTTGTGCACCAGTCGGTAGATGCGGCTACTGTTGGTGTAATGCTTATCATAACTCAGTTCATATTTTACGTATGCGGCTATTATAAAAACGCTCGTTAGGCCGGCTATAAGCCCTGCAAGGTTTATAAAAGAATTCTGTGCATCTTTTCTAAATTTGCGTATGGCTATTTTAAGGTAGCTTTTAAACATAGCATAGTTTTGATTGGTTACGCAGTTTAAATATACGGATGACCTTAATAACAAAAATAAAAAAGACCGATATGTGTTAATACCGGCCTTTAACATGCGCGTAATTACGCTACTCTGTTCTTAAGCTTTTTACGGGGTTAGCCAATGCTGCTCTTATAGCCCTGTAGCTAACGGTAAGCAGGGCAATTATTATAGCGGCTGCGCCCGCCGCGATAAACATCCACCAGCTTATTGAAATACGGTAGGCAAAACTTTCAAGCCAGCTATTCATTGCCCACCAGGCAATAGGGAAGGCGATTACAGCGGCAATAAGCACAAGCTTTGCAAAATCTTTTGAAAGCATCGTTACAATACCGCCCACGCCGGCGCCAAGTACTTTGCGTATGCCTATTTCTTTAGTGCGTTGTTCTGCTGCATAGGTAACAAGGCCAAATAACCCGAGACATGCAATAAAAATAGCAAATACCGCAAAGCTTATAAAAAGCCTGCCGGTGTGTTGCTCTGCACTGTACAGGTTATTAAAGTCGCTGTCCATAAAAGTATAACTAAATGGCTGCGCCGGAGATGCGGCTTTCCACCTGTTTTGTATCTCATTCAACAGGACTGTTGTATTAGCTGCGTCAAAGCGAACAGCAATAGCTCCCCAGTTGTCACGCAACTCCATTACAACCGGGCCTATTTTCTGGTGCATCGAACTGAAATTAAAATCTTTCACTATGCCTATTATGTGATAAGTAATGGCTTTATTGTTATCGCCGGGGCGGTACATATATTTGTTTAACGGGTCTTGCAGCCCCAATGATTGTACAGCCGCTTCATTTATGATCACGGCTGTTGAATCTGAGGCAAATGCATCAGAAAAATTCCGGCCTTTTGCCATCTCCATACCAAGCGTTGGTATATAATTTTTATCCACCTGCAGGTGTGCCAAAATATTTACTTTCTTGGCATCCATTTCAACATTTTTAAACCATCCCTCCTGGTCATAGTCAGTATCTGTAGGCAAACTGCCGCTAATGGTGGCATTTTTTACACTTGAGATAGAAAGCAAGCCATCCCTGAATGTTTTTATATGGCTATCAAGCGTGTAAGCATTATGTATAATAAGCACCTGGTTACGGTTAAAACCAATTTTTCTGCTGCGTATAAAATCAAGCTGGTTATAAATAACAATAACGCCAATTATAAGAATGATCGAGATGCTGAACTGGAAAACTACCAGGCTGCTGCGCAACCAGCTGCGTTTAAAACCACCTGCAATTTTGCTTTTTAATACCTGTATCGGCTGAAACGATGATAAATAAAAGGCCGGGTAACTGCCGGCTACACAACCCACTACAACCACCAATACCACCAATACCGGTAAAAGCCATGATGCGAAAAAAGCACTTAACTGCATGTTTTTGCCTGCAAGCTGGTTAAAGAAGGACAGTAGTGCGACTGCCAGCAGCAGTGACAATAATAATGAGAAGAAGCTTAGCAAAACTGATTCGGTAAGAAACTGAATTATAAGATCTGCCTTTGTTGAACCCGATACTTTGCGTATGCCCACTTCTTTAGCACGGTTGGCAGAACGTGCGGTGGAAAGGTTCATAAAATTTACACAAGCTATCAGTAAAATAAATATGGCTATAATGGAAAATATATATACATAGCTTATGTTGCCGTTGGCTTCAATTTCGTAAGACTTATCGGAATGCAGATGGATATCTGTAAGCTTCATAACCGGAAAACGGTAATGATCAGGACCTTTCTCAAGGTCATTTCCTGATAAATGAAACTGGGCCTGCATTTCTGCGTAAACGTTTTTCCTTACTTCTTCATTTGCATATCCTTGTAATTGGGCTTGTGTTACACCGGGCTTAACCAAAACATAGGTATGTACATTATTGTTTAGCCACTCGTTTGCATTACCGCGCCACGTATCAATTAGTGGCCTTAAAAAATTGAAATGAAAATGAGACTGTTGCGGAAAGTCTTTTATTACACCGGTTATTTTGCAAAGGGTTGAATTATCAACGTACAGGGTTTTGCCAATTACATGGGTGCTGTTAAAATATCTTTTAGCTGTACTTTCAGTAATAACCAACGATTTGGGCAAGGTTAATGCTGTTTCAGGATTGCCCTGCAGCATTTGTACAGTAAACACTTTAAAAAAAGTAGAGTCAGCAAAAGCGGCGTTGTGGTCCTGTATATTATCATTGCCCTTTTTTATTCTTATATCCCCCTGGTTGTTTATTTTAACCCATTGCTCAACTTGCGGATGATCTTTTACCAGCGCAGGGCCTAGAGGCTCAGGCGAGGCGGAGGCATTAAACTGCGTGCCGTTAAATAAAATATCCGCATCAACCCTGTAAATACGGTCTGCATTGGTATTGTACTTGTCGTACCCAAGTTCGTCCATCACAAACAACACGATCAATATACAAACAGCAAGACCTGTGGCGAGGCCGACGATATTGATTGCAGAGAAGGCCTTATTTTTTAGCAAGTTTCGTAAAGCGACTTTTAGATAATTCCTGAACATGACGTTTCGGTTTAAGACTGAAACGGCTGAACAGTTAGTTTGTTACGGGCAATTATAAAAAAGGACGACAGCCCTTTGAAAAGCTATCGTCTTTTAAAATTAAAATCATCAACGCTTTTATACCAAAAACTGGCTATGAATAAAATCTACAACATCAGTAAGGCTTTGTGTTTTATCATAAACAGCCAATTGCCTGTCTGCACCGGTACCTTGTTCTAAAATTTTATGTACAAGGTTTATTGCATGCCTGCTGCCAAGCTGGTCAACAACATCATCTACAAAATCTAACAGTTCGTAAATAAGCACGCGGGTGTTTACTTCGCTTTCCTTACCAAAATCAATAAGGCTGCCCTCAATACCATAACGGCTGGCGCGCCATTTATTTTCATTCAGCAAAGCACGGTGGTACATGATGAAATTCATATTCTGGCTGCGCAGCTTGTACAACTTTGCACAAATAGCCTGGAACAGCGCGGTAATGGCGATGGTTTCTTCAATCGTCATAGGTACATCACAAACCCTGAATTCAACTGTATTGAAGAAAGGGTGCACCCTAAGGTCCCACCATATTTTTTTAGCATTGTCAATACAGTTTGTTTTAATAAGCAGGTTTACATAGTTGTCGTATGCTTCAATGCTCTCAAAACTGTCGGGTATGCCTGTACGCGGAAATTTATCAAACACTTTTGTGCGGAAAGATTTATAACCTGTTTTACGCGCTTCCCAAAAAGGCGAGTTGGTGCTTAATGCGTACACATGCGGCAGAAAATACCGTGCTGAGTTAGCGATGTGTATGGCCATTTTACGGTCTTCCATACCAACATGCACATGCAGCCCAAAAATAAGGTTGCTGCGTGCAGCCTCCTGCAGTTCGTTTACAATCTCGTTATACCTAACATGGTCTGTTATTAACTGCCGCTCCCAATGGCTGAAGGGGTGGGTACCTGATGCGCCAACCCATAAGCCAAGGTCCCCCGCTATATGTGAAATGGTTTTGCGAAGGGTGGACACATCGTTATAAGCTTCATCTATGTTCTGGCAAATGTCTGTGCCCACTTCAACCACGGCCTGGTGCATTTCGGCTTTTACCTTATCTTTTATTATTTTTTGCCCCTCTATTACAATTTTTTGTTCATGGCTTTTCAGCTCGCGCGTGTGCGGGTCAATCACCATGTATTCTTCTTCAACGCCAAGGGTAAAATGCTTAAAATTAATATTTGCCATAGATCAATTTGAAAATGTGCTGATTTGAAAATTTGAAAATGAGAAAACGATTTATCCCGTTCAGTTTTATCTCCCTCCAATGATGCGACGATTTTTAATGATCGAATATATCCTGGATGTCAATTTTTAACTCCGGCAAAGCACGTAGCGCTACAATATCGCCGGAAGTAACAATTTTGTAAACCTCAAGGCGCCCCTGTTCGTTAAGGCGATAAATAATTATGTTCTCTTCTACCGGGTTAACCACCCAATACTCGCCAACACCTGCTTCTTCATACAACTCATGTTTTAGCTTTATTTCTTTTCTTGAGTTGCCGGGCGACAAAATTTCTACTACAAAATCAGGTGCGCCAATAACGCCTCGCGCCTCAATTTTGTTGGGGTCGCATACTATACACAAATCTGGCTGCACAACGGTTGTAATTTCATCGTCTTTCTTCCTGTTTTGCACTGGCAGCCTTATATCAAAAGGCGCAAAAAAAACTTTGCATTGCCTGCCTTTCAGGTAATTGCCTATAATTAAATGTAAATTACCGCATACTATTTGGTGTGTAGCAGTTGGCGCGGCCATTTTGAATATCTTACCCCTGAAAAGCTCCATCCTCTCTTCAAACTTCCAGGTAAGGTAATCCGCGTAAGTGTAAGTAATATCTGCTGATGGCTCTTCCACTATTGATATAATACCATCATCATCCATTGTTGTAAACATAGCTCACGTTTATATTAATACAATGCAACTTTAGCCGCGCCCCTCTTCACATATTCACCCCAGGTTAAGTTGTCTTTTACTGCTTCATGTTCTTGTGCTTTTTCAATAGCGTAACTGGCTGCTGTTTCAACAACCCATGCAAAATTTTCTTCACCCACGCTGTTACGGTCTGCATCAGGGGCAGGGTTGCAAAAATCAATGGCATAAGGCACACCATCGCGCACGGCTAACTCAACGGTATTAAAATCGTAACCCAAAAATTTATTTATACGCAATACAATTTCTTCCATTTGCTTCAGCCTTTCTTCAGTTGGCGAAAAGCTTGCCACATAGCGCAGGTGGTGCGGGTTACGTGGCTCATAAGGCATAATGCGTACATATTTACCACCAATGCAATAGCAACGGTAATATTCAGTAAACACAATTTCTTCCTGCAGCAGCATTACAAGCTGGCCTGTTTCGGCGTGCTTGTCAAAAAAATCTTCAGCGCTGGTAAGCCTGTATACATTTTTCCAGCCACCACCCGCAAAAGGCTTCATATAGGCAGGGAAACCCACGTAATCAAAAATGGTTTTCCAGTCAAGCGGGTAGGCAAGGTTACTGAATGATTTATCTGATGTATCTGTTGGCAGATCTCTTGACGGCAGTATTACAGTTTTAGGTACCGGCACATCAATTTTGGTAGCAAGACAGTTATTAAAAAATTTTTCATCGGCGCTCCACCAAAACGGGTTATTAATAACCGTTGTGCCACACAAGGCAGCGTTTTTAAGGTATGCACGGTAAAAAGGCACATCCTGGCTTATGCGGTCAAATATAACTGCGTATTCTGTTGGTTCGCCCTGCATCACTTTATCAATGTGCACCGGCTCAGCGGTAATACCATCAATATTTTTACTATTTACCCTTTCAATAAAAGCCTGCGGAAAGGTTCTTTCCTGCCCGAATAAAACGCCGATTTTTTTCATACGTAAGATTTTTTATTGAAGGCCGCGGAAGTTGTTTTGTGCCACAGCCAGTAGTGTTTTGCAAAAAGTTGTGCACCTAATTTAGAGAACATATTTGAAAGTACCGAAAAAATTAAAAACTTAATGTATTTGCCGCCAGCACCATCGCTTTTATTATTTTTGAGCGATATGGCTGACAACAAAACTATTGGCTTGAAAAATATATTAGTTGAGCAAAATACCATTGAATCTGTTTTTTTAGAAAGGGATGTGATTATTGATGCGTACCTGCCTACAAATATTGAACACCCTGAAAACATGGCTTTGCTGCTGATAAATGATGGCCAGGATTTGCCAAAAATGCCATTTGATGAGATACTTGATGATTTGATTGAAGCGAAAATTATTGAACCGCTGGTTTGCATTGGAATATATTGTGGCCCTGACCGTAAGATGGAGTATGGTACTGCCCGCGAAGCTGATTATAAATCAAGAGGGGCAAGGGCCGACCTGTACACACGGTTTATTTTTGAAGAACTGCTGCCGTTTATACATGATACCTACAAAGTGGCTTCATTTAAAGAAAAATCGTTTGCCGGTTTTTCATTAGGTGCATTAAGTGCACTGGATATAGTATGGAATAACGCGGAACAGTTTAGTAAGGTGGGCGTATTCAGCGGATCGTTATGGTGGAGAAGCAAAGATTATGATGATGGCTATGATGAAGATACAGACCGTATAATGCACCGGCAAATAAGAGAAGGGGAGTATAAACCATGGCTGTCGTTCTTTTTTGAATGCGGAGTGCTTGATGAAAAAGAAGACCGTAATAATAATGGCATTATTGACAGCATTGACGACACTATCGATCTTATAAGCGAATTAAAAGCAAAAGGTTACCCCGATAGCAGCATAGAATATCTTGAACTGCAGGATGGCCGGCATGACGTACCCACCTGGGGCATCGCGTTTCCACATTTTTTAAAATGGGGGTGGGGGTTGGGTGGGGAGTGAGTACCGGTTGATTGGTAGTAAGTTGATTGGTAAAGACCAGTTGATTAGTAGACTGGTAAAAGCAAACTTTAAATACTCAAAATATTCAACATTCAATCTTCAACACTCAATATTCAATTAAAAACGCTTCAGTTATTGGTTTGTTTTCCTTGAATATTGAGTGTTGAATATTGGTTATTAAATGTTTCAAACTGTAAACTTTTTTAATACAACAACCGGACTTTAATAGTTTCTTTCACACCTTTTAATAGTTCCAGCGCCTGTTTGCTTAGTTTTTTATCAATATCAAGCACCACGTAGCCAATATCATCATTTGTTTTTAAGTACTGACCAACTATGTTTATGTTATGGTTTGAAAGGGTGGTGTTAATAGCGCCCAATACGCCGGGTACATTCCTGTGAATATGCAGTATACGGTGTGCGCCTTCAACAGGCGGCAAACCAATTGCAGGTACCGTGTGTGAGCCGTTTGTTATACCTTTTTCAAGATAGTTAAACAACTTTACACTTACATCTTCGCCAATGTTCTCCTGCGCTTCTTCTGTTGAGCCACCTATATGAGGCGTAAGTATTACGTTTGACAAACCTTGCAGCGGCGTTGTAAACTTATCGCCATTTTTTTCAGGCTCCCATGGGTAAACATCAACAGCAGCGCCGCCTATATGGCCGGCTTTTAAATGTTTTGCCAGTGCATCAAGATCAACAACTTCGCCCCGTGCATAGTTTATTACGATTGCCCCATGCTTGCAATAGCTAAGCACTTCGTCATTTATAAGGTTTTTTGTTTGTTTTGTTTCAGGCACATGAAGGGAAAGAATATCCGCTTTAGAAGCCAGTTCTTCCAGTGTATCGCATGCAACTGCATTACCCAACGGCAACTTTGTTTCAGTGTCATAAAAAATCACCTTCATCCCTAAGCCTTCAGCCAGTACACTTACCTGGCTGCCGATGTTGCCATAACCAATAATGCCTAACGTTTTTCCGCGCAATTCAAAACTGCCTTTTGCTTCCTTCATCCAAACACCTTCATGAGCGGCTTTGGTTTTATCCGGTATGCGGCGTATAAGCATAATTGAAAGGCCGATAACAAGTTCAGCCACGCTTCTTGTGTTGCTGTATGGGGCATTAAATACAACCACCCCTTTTTTTGTTGCAGCCTTTAGGTTTACCTGGTTAACACCTATACAAAAGCAACCGACTGCCTGTAGTTTTTCAGCAGCATCCAGCACCTTCTCAGTTATCTGTGTTTTGCTGCGTATGCCTAACAGGTGCACATTCTTAATTTCTTTTATCAACTGCTCCTCATTTACTGCACCACCTAATTTTTTTACATTGGTATAACCGTTTTGTTTAAAAAGTTGTACGGCCTTATCACTGATGTTCTCTAAAAAAAGTATGTTTATTTTCTCTTTGGGGTAACTTGTATCCTGGCTCATTTATCAGGTGTTTTATATATGGTAAGAAGATTGTTTATGCAAATCCGTAAAAGCAAAATCCCCCCGAAGCCTTAATACTGCCGGAGGGATCTTGATATTCATTCTGTAAGAACGCTTATTTTTTTGCGTAACGTTTATTGAATTTATCAATGCGGCCTGCCGTGTCAACCAGCATATTTTTGCCGGTATAAAAGGGGTGCGAGGTATTCGATATTTCCAGCTTTATAAGCGGGTATTCGTTACCATCTTCCCATTTTACGGTTTCTTTTGAACCGGCAGTTGAACGGCCCAAAAACTGGTGACCATTACTCATGTCTTTAAAAATAACAAACTTGTAAGCCTTTGGGTGAATACCTTCTTTCATATATTTAAATTGAGGTAATACGGGTTTTGCCGTATTGTTTAATAAAATTTGGATTGCAAAGTTAGGGCAAAACACTTATAAACAAGCATAAAATTTGTATTTTTCAACGCATAATCGCGCTGCTATCGCAAAATAACCCGTTTTTTGCCAATGCGGCACAGCAGTTGCCATTAAAGCACAACAAGGTAAAAGTTAAAACAGGTATGAAAACAAAGTTAAAAGACATTTGGAAAATGGTGTTGTGCACCTTTAGCGATTTTTCAACCTATAAAATAACCACCTTAAGTGCAGCCCTGGCTTATTATACTATTTTTGCCCTGGCACCTATGCTTATTATCATCATTTGGCTTTGTGGTCTTTTTTTGGGCAGGGACGCTATTGAAGGGCAGATGTTTAACGAAATAAAATCCTTCGTTGGGCCGGGCGCAGCAACGCAGGTACAGGAAATTATTAAAAATGCCACGCTTTCAAAAGCAAATGTTATTGCATCGGTAGTAGGTATCATTTCACTTATTATTGCAGCTACCGGCATTTTTACCCAGATACAGGACTCAATAAATTTTATATGGCAGCTAAAATCAAAGCCCAAAACCGGTATATGGAAGCTTATAATTAACCGTTTACTAAGTTTTAGCATGCTTATAAGCCTGGGCTTTTTGCTGCTGGTTTCGCTGTTTATAAATACAATTATGGATGCTTTTTCCGAGCGTCTCCTGCACTTGTTCCCCGGAATTGCGGTTACGGTTGTTTACGTAATAAATGTCACGCTCACCTTTTTGGTTATCAGCCTTTTATTTGGGGGCATCTTTAAAGTACTGCCCGACGCAAAAATAGAGTGGCGTGATGTGCGCGCAGGTGCTGTTACCACGTCCGTACTGTTTATGATTGGCAAATTTTTAATAACCTATTACATGACCAAGGCTAAGGTTGACAGTTCCTATGGCGCTGCGGGGTCAATCATCATCATACTGTTATGGGTATATTATTCCTCAATTATCCTTTATTTTGGCGCAGCCTTTACAAAAGAGTACGCCACCTATAAAGGGCGGCAAATTTACCCGAACGATTATGCAGTTTTTATACAGCAGGTTGAAATGGAGAGCAAAGCCTCATTACAGGCGCAGCCTGATAAAAAGACAATAACCACCACTCAGGCCCCCGTGCAACCGGAACAGGCTAAAGCATCCTGAAAATAAAAATGCGGAATAGAACGCCAAAAAAATTAAGCCCGGGCTTAATATACAGAGAGCTTTTCCCTCCTTCAATATAAAAACCCGGGCCTGAAGTTTACATAAATACATTTAATTAACTTATCATTCCTTACAACCTAACACCTACATTCAAACTAAAAATGCGGTACTTGTTTTTGTCGTTGGTGTTGTCCTGGGTTGAACCAATTTTTGCCAAACCTAACTGGTAACCAACACCAAGCATAAGCCTGTTAACTTCAACACCTGCAAGAAAGTTAACACCATAATCAAACCTCCTCAATTTGTTTACGCTTGCGTCTTCCTGCTCAGGTGTTGTTGGGTCGTCGTTGTTAAACTGAATATTCTTTTCATAGGTACTGGTTGCGCCTGCAAAATTTTGCGTGCCTGTTACTTTACCGCCAATACCCATTGCCACATAAGGGCCTGCACCGGCATAAAAGCGTGAAGCATTGTCCATAGGGAATTTGATTACAAAGTTTGCGGGCAATTCAAGGTACAACGGATTGAATTTTACTTTGTAATAATCTGAACTTTGGTTAGCCCCAAAATACGATTCGGTTTTTGATCCCTTGCCATTTAAATACAAACCGGTTTGGAT
>Ga0206806_1095_pt1 | contig 18689 bp, 20 predicted proteins | sample Alteio_BWOrgCont_60_FD_152911 | JGI IMG/M metagenome (GOLD analysis project Ga0206806, IMG submission 152911) | Enriched cells from forest soil in Barre Woods Harvard Forest LTER site, Petersham, Massachusetts, United States -... | ecosystem: Environmental > Terrestrial > Soil > Temperate forest >... | reverse complement strand
AACCCAATAATAGGTACCGCTTTTTGTTTTGTTTTTTATCTCGCCCTGCCACATGTTACCCGATAGTATTGTTTTCCACAGGTCTTTAAAAAATGCTTTGCTATGAAAGCCGGAGTTGATAATGTTATGGCTTTTACCAACCAGTTCACCCTCGCTAAATTGTGAAACTTCGCAAAACTTTTTATTAGCGTAAACAATTATGCCCTTAGGGTCGGTTACCGACATAATAATATTACGGTCTAAAGCCTGCTGAAAAGCGTAGGCACTTTTTTGCGAAGTTCCCAGATCCTGAAGGGTCATTGGATGCAATTAAATGTTTATTCCTGAATTTAAGACGGGATTACAAACTTAGACGATAGTTTAGGCTAGAACGTTGTTTTTTAATACAACTTTTTATAACAAGCTGATAATCTGACATATATGTAATAAATATGTTTGGCAAATGATATTAAATAATAAACAAAAAGATGAGGCTGGTTACGAATTGCCGGTTACCAGTTGCCGGGTATTGCGGAGGATTTTTTTTCACCCCACAGAGCACAATAGCACATAGATTTTACACACAAACAACCACGGCGGAATAGTTTACATAGAACGCATATTGCGACCATGAATGCGGAGATGAATGCTTTTTTTTGTGAGATTGATTCCAACGCGTCGTCATGCTAGTTTATCACGGCAACCTAACGGGCCGGTGATAGTTAATAGCAGATGCAAGCTATTATTGAGGGAAATTCTTTGCTTCTCATTCAGCTTATAAAAAAGCCAAACATTAAATAAGTTGCTGGCCTGCGTCAGCATGACGATGCGGGTTTTTACGGGTTGTCTCTAATACAATCGCCGCACCTGTTTCCCCACTATGCGTTCTATGTAAACTAATTCGCTATATATGTATTTCTGTGTTTTCTCTGTGCCCGCCCGGATGACCGGTCGGGCTGGCCTATGTGTTTGGAAAAATACTATGTGTTTAAAACCCTGCATATAAAAATGTTATTCACCTTTTTTAAATACCTTTCACGCAAAAAATTGTTATGGGCAATCCTATTAAAACAGGGCTTGTAGGTTTTGGCGCTGCCGGTAAATTTATGCATGCACCTTTTTTAAAAACACTACCGCAGTATTATAATATTGTCAGTGTGCTTGAAAGGCATGCATCTGAATCAAAACACCTTTTTCCCGGTGCGCAGATCGTACGCGGCATTGATGAAATGCTTGATACAGATGTTGAACTGGTTATCATCACCACGCCCAACGATACCCATTTGCCCTATACAAAAAAGGCTTTGCTTGCAGGCAAGAATGTTGTGCTTGAAAAGCCGTTTACCATAAACACTACAGACGCGCAGGAACTTATTGACCTGGGTAAAGCGCAAAACAAAATATTAAGCGTTTACCATAACAGGCGGTATGTTACTGACTTTTTAACCATAAAAGAAATACTCGGGCAAAACTTACTGGGCCCTGTGCACGATTACGAGGCGCATTACGACCGCTATCGCCCCGAAGCCAAGCCCAACGCATGGCGTGAAGAGCCCCTGCCGGGAAGCGGCATCTGGTACGATTTGGGTGCGCATATTATTGACCAGGCCCTATACCTGTTTGGTCTGCCAAAAACTATTACGGCAAGTATTAAAAACCAGCGCAGCCATGCACTCGTTACTGACTACTTTGATGTGCGGCTTGACTACGATTATTTAAGTGTTACGCTAAAAAGCGGTATGCTGGTGCGCGAACAGGGGCCGCGATATATAATTCACGGTAATAACGGCAGCTTTATAAAGTATGGTGAAGACCCGCAAGAAGTATATTTACGCGCCGGTAAACTGCCCACTGAGGTGCCGGGATGGGGTGAAGAAAGTGAGGAGTTTTATGGGTTGCTGCATACCGAGGTTAACGGTGAAGAAATAAAGAAGAAATATCCCACACTTAAAGGCGACTATGGTTACTACTACCAAAACCTGTATAACACTATTGTTAACGGCGCTGAATTACGGGAGAAACCGGAGCATGGTTACAATACCATACGTATTGTAGAGCTGGGGCTTGAAAGCAGCGAAAAAAAGTGCACTATTGCCTGCACAGGTTTAAAAGATGTTAAATATCCCTGGTAACGTGTGCATTTTGGCTTAATCTTTACACTTTAAGCTAAGTTTTGTGAGTTAGTGGATTTGTTTTTGAAATACTGTGTATAGAAAAAACATACTAACTATGAAACTTATAAAAACAATAATACAAGTGCTGGCAGTGCCCGCGCTTTTATTTGCAACGGCAAGTGCGCAAACAAATAATCCCAAACCGCTGATAGATGCACAAAATTTTGTGTTTACTGCGCAAACTGTGTCGCCCGCGTATGGTAACCTAAGACAGCTTACAGCCGGGGAATATACCTTAAGTATTTTAAACGGTGTTATGGTTGCAGACCTGCCTTATTTTGGCCGTGCTTTTTCTGCACCTATTGATCCCACACAGGGCGGTTTGCAGTTTACATCAAAAAGTTTTGATTATGCGGTTAAAGATAAAAGGAAGAGTTGGGATATTGCCATAAAGCCGCGTGATGCAGGGGATGCAACACAATTATACTTAACCGTATACAACAACGGTACAGCCTCTTTGCAGGTTATAAGCGCCAACAGGCAGCCTATATCGTTTAACGGTATAATTGAAGAGAAGAAGTAGGTAATGAAGTGGGGAGAAGTACACGTCGCGCGTGACAACAAGTAAACACGATACCACCGCATCGTCATGCTGACGCAGGTCAGCAACTTACTTGCAGTTTGGCCTTGTACACATGCTAAAAAGCAAGAAGAGAATGTGCTTTACCAATAACTTGTAGCATTATACAAATGCCTATCGTTATATTAGGTTGCTGAAATAAATTCAGCATGACGAAACGCTAACGCCCCATCGCCTTTGTAAGCAACCTCACCGTTTCATTCTTATCAACCCTGCAGGTTGCCTGCATTTTAATCATATAATCATCCACCTTTGATGCTGTTGCATAATCCAATGCGGTTTTGCCGTCTGCATCTTTAAGTGCAGGGTTGGCGCCTTTGCTTAACAGGTATTCTACTACATCAGCTTTATCGTTCTGCGCAGCCTTCATTAGCGCAGTGGTTCCGTCTTTAGCTGCAGCGTTTATATTAGCGCCGTAGGCAATTAACAGGCGGCAAACAGCAACATCGCCATAATAGGCGCAGGTTACAATTAAACCCGTTCTTCCGGCATTGGACCGCGGGCTATCGGGGTTGGCACCATGCCTTAATAAAAAACCTACGGAAAAAGCGTCAGCCCCAAAATTGCGGCATGCATTTAACAGCGGAGATGCCCAGTTTGCATCTACAGCATTTATATTAACCCCGCCTTTCAGTATGCTTATAGCAAGGGCTGTATCTTTTTTTTCAAGTGCAGCATTTATGGTTTGTGCTGTTGAGCCGGTGGTAATAGCAAGCAGCAGCAATAACGCTGCGGTATATTTATACAGCATAGCAGTTTATTAAATTGTACAAGCAAGTAACCACATGCCGGTGGTAATAAAAATACCGTTCAGTACGTATTTTAACCAATCTGCATAAATACCAAATTGCAAAAAAAACAAATGATACGTAAAATAGACTTTGGCCTGCAGGCCCTTATAGTGCTGTTTTTTTTAACAGTACTGGTATGGTTTTCAATTGCAAACCACGGCTTTAATTTTATGGCCTTTCTTGTACTGCCTGTGTTAAGTATATGGCAGCTTGTAAGCGCTTTGCTTATAACGTTTTTATTACACAGGCCGGGCGTTAAAAAACGTTTGGCGGTTTACTGGAAATGCGTAATACCATGTGCAGCCATTTTGCTTGGTACAATACTTTTTGGCCAAAAGGCTATTGATGATAACGAAATTTTGCCCCAGGTATTTTTAGCAATCGGGCTTATTGGTGGTGGCCTTGTATCGCTTTATTACCTGTATTTGTACATCAAGTATTTTTTGTAATGGTGGTCTGCATTTATACAACGCATTTAATGCAACTTTCCTTCCAGCAGCATCAGTTTTACTTTAAACAAAGCAGCTATGGTTAGCGAGTCTGTTATAATATTTTCATCCACCATTTTAAGGGCATCTTCCAAAGGCATTTTTTTTACAATAATATCCTCAGTTGGTTCCGGCGCAGCAGTATGCTGAGAAAGTTTTCTTGCTAAGTAAACAATCCCTAATTCATCAGACACTGAGTTTGATAAATGTATTTGTAAAAGTTCGCTCCATTCTTCGGCATGCAGGCCGGTTTCTTCTGCAAGCTCTCTTTTAGCGGTATCAAGCGGCGCTTCATCAAAAGGGCCGCCACCCTCAGGCATCTCCCACGAATAACGGTTTATTGTAAACCTGAACTGGCGCACCAGGTAAGTATTTAAATCATCATCAAGCGGTATTATACCAATAGCAAGGTTTTTAAAATGTACTTTGCCATAAATACCTTTACCGCCAGATGGGTTTATAACATCGTAATGTGTAAGCTTTATCCAGTTGTTCTCATACTTATCTTCAGCGCTTAATATTTGCCACGGGTTATTTGTGTTTTCCATTGCGTGAAGTTAAAAAGGTAACCCGTTATTTAATACATTTTTTCACCCTGCTGCCATATTTTTCTTTTACTTTCTTTTAACAGCATGCAATGGTTACAAAATTCAGTTCAAAGTAATCAATACAAGCAGGCCTGCGACCAAACAAAAAAATAAAACCTTTAAAAATGACAACGAAAATACTTGCTGCATGTATGCTTGCAGCAATAACCCTAAGCTTGCTTAGCTGTAATTGGTTTGGAAAGAAACACGAAGTAACCCTTGTTGGTAATTGGAAACTGCGCACTGTTGAAGATACAACCAAAGGCAGCAGCCCGTATGCTTCTATTCTTGAATCTTTTAACCCTGATTCAACGGTTATAACAGTAACCTTTAAAACAGACAGCAGCGTTATTATCTCTTCAGTCAAAACCGGCGCGGATACTGCGAAGTATTATATTGGTTCAGCAGGGCAGGAGATTTATATAAAGCAGGACTCAACATTTAAGCCTTACCCAGTTATGATGCTTGATGACAGCCTGTTTAAGGTAACGGTAGATAATATCCATCTTACATTTAAAAAACAACCTTAAAACCTTTGTTTCAGCCTTAAACCCTTTAACACAACTTAACAGTTTCCGCATTATGTAATTTTCAATTTTCTTCATCTAAATACACAAACCAACTTTTATGATGCGTTCAATACTTTGCGCCGCGTTATGCATGGTGCTGTTATACTCATGCGGTGGTGGAAGCGGTAAAGCCAGCCAGGTTTTTGTAAACCAACAAACACCCGTTAAAACTGAAGATTTGACCTTAGCTAAGGTAAAAGCCTCGGGGCTTGTTGCTGATAACCAAAGCAGCGACACAACTGCAATGGCAGCTCCTCAAAATGTTCCGCAATCCGGCGTGCCGGGTGCCAACCCTGACTGGGACAAGAAGATAATAAAAACGGCTAATGTTACGCTTGAATTAAAAGATTACAATGCTTATAATAGCGGCATACGGGCAAAGGTAAAATCTTTTGGCGCTTATATTGCACAGGAGCAGCAGGATGAAACATACAACCAAATAACAAATGAAATAACTGTAAAAGTGCCCGTTGAAAAGTTTGACGACCTGGTAAACTCGCTTGGTGGCGAAGGAATAAAAGTGGTGCAAAAAAATATTTCATCGCAGGATGTTACAGGCGAAGTGATAGATACAAAAGCACGGCTGGAGGCAAAGAAACAGGTGCGCGACCGTTACCTGGATTTATTGAAGCAGGCTAAAACCATGAAGGATATTCTTGATGTGCAGGAGCAGGTAAACACGATACAGGAGGATATAGAATCAGCAACGGGCAGGGTAGATTATCTTGTTCATTCGGCCGCATACAGCACCGTGAATATTAAGTATTACCAGTTTTTAAATGGCGTTACTGAAAAAGATATAGAGCCAACTTTTATAAACAAAATTGCGGAAGCGTTTAAAACAGGGTGGCAAATAATTATGAATATAATTTTGTTCTGTATTTCTGTATGGCCGCTGGTTGCTGCGGGTGTTTTTCTTGTATTTTATTTTAAAAGAAATAATGCCAAAAGAACTAAACAATTGCCTGCCGCATAAATAACAGGATTATACTTTAGTTATTTCCTTCGTAAATTTACTGCATGGCTAAAAAGAAATTAGTTGTGCTAACGGGTGCAGGTATTAGCGCTGAAAGCGGCCTGAAGACATTCAGGGATAGTGACGGTTTGTGGAACGGTTATAATATTGAAGATGTTGCTACCCCGCGTGCATGGAGAAAGGATATGAAGCTGGTACTGGAATTCTATAATATGCGCCGCAGGGATGTTGCGGCAGCAAACCCAAATGCTGCGCATATTATTCTTGCCGGGCTTGAGGAGCAGTTTGAAGTACACATTATTACCCAGAATATTGACGACCTGCATGAGCGCGCCGGAAGTACCAATGTGCTGCACCTGCATGGCGAAATATTTAAAATGCGGAGTGAGCGGAGCGAGGAGTTTGTTTATGAAATTAGAGAGGATATACTGCATGGGCAAACAGCGGAAGATGGTGCGCAACTGCGCCCGCATATTGTTTGGTTTGAGGAAGCCGTTCCGATGATAGAGCCTGCGGCTGAACTTGCATCAATGGCGGATATATTTGTTGTTGTTGGTACGTCGCTGGCCGTTTACCCTGCTGCGGGTTTGATAAATGTTGCCCCGCGTGCTATACCTAAATTTATTGTTGATAAACGGGTGCCATATACATCGGCCATTTATAACCTTACTGCCATAGAACAACCAGCCACAGAAGGCATGGTTTTATTGAGGGAGAAGCTAAAGGAGATAATGTAATACAACACGCAGGTAAAACAGGATGTAAATCCGCGTTTATCTTTTCAATCCTTACCATCTGCGTTCAATTTGGTTACATTATCTAAACACTTTTGCATATAATTTCTCATTAAACCCAACAGCTAACACTTTTCCATCCAGTTCAATAACAGGGCGCTTTATAAGGCTGGTATTGGCTGCCATTGTTGCAACGGCTGTTTGCTGGTTGGTAATTGATGCCTGTGTGTCAGCATCAAGGCTGCGCCATGTAGTGCTGCGTTTATTCATAATTACTTCCCAGCCCTGCTGATCGCACCAACGGTTTAATTCTGTGGCTGTAATGCCCTGTGTTTTGTAATCATGCAGTTGAAAAGCCAGTTTACGTTCATTAAACCAATCCATTGCCAGCCTTGTGGCATCACAGTAAGGCAGGCCGTAAATAATATACATTTCTAACCAGGTTAAAATTTACAAAATACTAATCACGCCAATGGTGCTACGAATATACGAATGAAGAGCGATGCGGTTTAAACCAGTGGTTTTTTATATGTTGTAAAACTTATAAAACAGCTTATGAATATGTACGTTGCTACCCATTTGTATATTCGTAGCACCATTGGCGTGATTCGTATTTCGCAGACTCAAAATTCAGGCGCATCAGATAAATCAGGATTCGAATCCCGGTAAAAAAATGAGCCCCGGGCCAGGACTGGCTCAGGGCTTGCTAACCTATGAAAAACACCATCTTTATAAACGTACATACGCAGGTAATCGTATTACTGGTTTTGTAGTTTAAGGATAATTTATAATAATTTTTAATATGTTTTAACAGCAACACCTACCATTGATGAAAGCTATCGCCAATAAATTTAAGTGCATCGGTAATGCCGGTGCGCCAGTATGTCCAGCTATGCGCGCCATCCCTAACCCTAAACTCATGAGGCACTTTCTTATCAGTTAAAGCCATGTGCAGCAGGCAATTACCCTTAGTTAAAAAGTCATCATCGCCGCAATCGATCCAGTAACGCGCTTTTTTCAGGCTTTCCGCGGGTGTGGTTTCAACCATCTTTAAAATAGAAGTTTTATACCACGCATCGTTTAACCGGTCTTTACCTTTAAGGTTGTGGCCGTACAATGGGCCAAAAACTCCTTCCCAATTGCCATCGCTCATTGATGTCATCTCATCGTCAGCAAAAACGCCCGCACTTAATGCTGCGGCAGCCGCAAACATGTCAGGATATTTAATTGTATAAAACAATGAGCCATAACCGCCCATTGAAAGGCCGGCTATACCCCGGTATTTTTTCTCCGCTTTTATGCGGTATGTTTTTTCAATAGAAGGGATGAATTCTTTTACAAAAAAGTCTTCATATTTCTCCTTGCCGTCAAATGAATTTATATACCAGCTTGAATCACCGTTTGGCATAACAATGATCATAGGCGGTATGGTGCCGTCATTAATTGCTTTATCAGCATAGCGGTTAATTTCGCCAAACTGCAGCCAGCCGGTATTATCATCAGTATAACCATGCAGCAAGTACACAACAGGGTAGCTGCGCTCAGATGCTGCATAATCGGCAGGCAGGTAAACAGTATATTTTACGTCCCTTGAAAGTATGGTACTCTTAACTGTTTTTTGTTCAAGCACCTTGCCTTGCCGGGCATGTATAACAATAAAAAAAAGGAAAGAAAATAAGAGGCTTGCAACCGCTTTCGCCGGCCTGTTCATAACGACGGGGATTTTAAAGATTTGTAAATATAACAAAAAAAATATGCGAATAAGTAAATTTTTACGGTGATAAAATAAACAAGCCCCGCCAGCGGCGGGGGCTTTGCATAAAAACAGTTATTGTATTATTTTTTTGTTGCGGCCTTTGTTGCGGCTTTTTTTGGTGCTGATTTTTTGGAAGCCGCTTTTTTGGGCACTTTTTCACCCTCTTTTCTTGCCTCTGATAAACCAATGGCTATGGCCTGTTTGCGGCTGGTAACCTTTTTACCGCTTCGGCCACTGGTAAGTGTACCTTCTTTCTTTTCGTCCATAACTTTTTTTACTTTGGCCTGTGCGCCCTTTGAATACTTTGCCATAATATTTGTTTTAATGGATTAGATAATACCTTAACGGCCAACAAAACATTTGCCATGTTGGGCTGGGGCGTTGTTTGTTGTTTTGAAAAGTGGGTGAAAAACCGGTCTATGGGTTGTAAAAAACAATAACATAGTTAGGTTATTAGGATTACGGCAAAACATTCTAAGCACGGCAACTGGTTATAATTGCATTTTACGCCATATTTTCTCTTTATTTTCTACCTGGGTGTATTTAGGATAAATTGTTGAGAAACGCAGTGTTTCCTTTGAGCCTATGGCTACAAAGCCAAGCATTTCAAGGCTTTGGTCAAACAGTTCAAGTACGCGGTTTTGCAGTGTTTTGTCGAAATATATCAACACATTCCTGCAAACGATCAATTGAAATTCGTTAAACGAACTATCCGAAACAAGGTTGTGTGTGGAAATGATCATTCGGCGACCTAAAGTTTCATCAAACTTTGCCCATTCGTATTGGGCAGTATAATATTTTGACAATGGCTCCTTACCGCCGGTTAAATTATAATTTTCAGAATATTGTTTCATAGCGCTGAGCGGGAAAATGCCTTTGCGGACCCTTTCAAGCACGGCGGGATTTATATCAGTTGCGTAGAGTAAAGATTTATGCAGCAGGTTAGCTTCTTTAAGTAATATAGCCATTGAAAAAACTTCCTCACCCGTCGAGCAACCTGCATGCCAGATGCGGATCACAGGGCGGGATGCCAGCATTGGTAATACATTGGTGCGAAGCGTTTTGTAAAACGGCGGATCCCTGAACATTTCGGTTACGTTAACGGTGATCTGCTCAACAAAACGCAGCAGGTAACTTTCGTCTTTACGCAGCCGGTACCTAAACTCAGCAAAACTTGGAAATTTGTCTTTGCTAAATAAATTTTCAATTCTGCGCCTTAACGATGCCCTTGAGTAATTGGTAAAATCATAGCCATATAAATCCAGCAGGTCATTCAGCAGAATATTTATCTCGTCATCACCTATGCTGTTATTTGGCCCCATTAATTAAGGTATTTAGCTAATAATTTTAATAGTTCATCAACATCAACAGGCTTTGCAATATATGCAGTGGCACCAGCCTGTAATGTTTTTTCACGGTCGCCCACCATCGCCTGCGCAGTAACCGCAATAACCGGCAACCGGCTCAATTTTTCGTTGTTACGAATAACGCCTACTGCTTCATAGCCATCCATTTCGGGCATCATCATGTCAAGAAGCACAATGCCAACATCATTATTTTGTTTCAATATAGTAAGTCCCTCTTTTGCGGTTAATGCAGGTATTGTGGTAAAACCTTTTGCTTTTAAAACCGCTGACAGAGCAAAAATATTACGCGCATCATCGTCAATTATTAATATAGTTTTTGCAGGGCTACTCATGCAAATAATTTGTATTGGTTATTTTAGGCTTCTTTCATACAACCAAACCCTTAATAATGATAAGAGTTGATCAATATCAATAGGTTTTGTAATATAATCTGATGCGCCGGAACTAAGGCATTTTTCCCGGTCGCCCGTCATGGCTTTGGCTGTAACTGCAATTACAGGAACATTTTTAAGCGATGGTATGTTTTTAATTTTTGCTGTTGTTTCATAGCCATCCATTTCCGGCATCATCATGTCCATCAATATAACATCAACCCCTGGATTTTCTTTTAGCTGGTTTAATGCCTCTTTGCCGTCAACGGCGGTAATTACATTCATACCATACTTCTCAAGCGACTTTGTTAGCGAAAAAATATTGCGTATATCATCATCCGCAATAAGTACCGTTTTGTTTTTAAGCACCTGGCTTAATGCGCCAAGCTTTTTATGGGTATCTGTAGCAGATGCGGAAGATTTTTTATTATGTTCTTCCACCAGGTGAAGGAAGATGGAAACCTCGTCAAGTATCCGTTGATAGCTGTGTGCTGTTTTAACAACAATTGAATCAGCATATTGCTTAATGCGCATTTCTTCAGCCTGCGATAAACTTTTACCTGTAAAAATTATGATGGGCAGGTTTTCAAGCCCGGCAGTTTTTTTAACAGCATCAAGTGTTTCGTATGATTTCTGGCCCGGTACGCCCATATCAAGTATTACGCAGTCGATGCTTTCCTTTTGTAACGACTCAATACCATCCGGAACAGACTCCCTTACATCAGTGCTGATATTATATGTTTCAAGAAAATAGGCCAGTGCTTTTGCATGCCTTGTATTTTCTTCAACAATCAGCACTTTTTTAGTATCTCTTGTTAATACATACTCAATTTTTTCAAACACTTCCTGCATTTGCTCAAACGCCATTGGTTTATTTATAAAATCAACAGCGCCTTTTAAAAGGCTTTCTTTCCGCACCTCGTGCGATGACATGATATGTACCGGTATATGCCGTGTTTGAATATTGCTTTTCAGCTCATCCATCACTTCCCAACCGCTTTTTACCGGCAGCTGCACATCAAGCAATATACCAAGTGGCCTGAATTTTTTTGCAAGCTCAATACCTTCATCACCTCTAACAGCAACTATAGCCTTGTAACTGCGGGTATGCGCAAAATCTAAAAGCGATCTTGCGAAATTTATATCATCTTCAATTATCAAAATTGTTTTATCGGCCGTTGTTATGTCATTCCTGTCATCCGGTATATTTTCAGGTATAAGGGTAGTTATGTATGGGTTATTTAATTTTTGTATGTTGATTTTTTCAGCCACATCATAAAAATCATTTTCCGTTCCGGCTGCCGGCACAACAATATTTGCAGCTTGTTTTGATATTGGTATGGTTAGCAAAAACTCACTGCCCTTACCTTCTGTGCTGTTTAACTCAATATCACCCTTAAGCAGTTTAGCCAGCTGCCTGCTTATTGAAAGGCCAAGGCCGGTTCCTCCATATCTTCTTCGTGTGCTGCCATCAGCCTGCTGAAAAGCCTCAAATATCAGTTGCTGCTTATCCACCGGTATACCAATGCCGGTATCTTTAACGGTAATGGTAATAAAGTCTTTTTTATTGAATGTGTTTGTAATATTCAGCGATACAAATCCACGGGATGTAAACTTAAGCGCGTTGGAAAGCAGGTTGCGCATAATTTGTTCAAGCCGCAACTTGTCTGTTTCAATTTGCTGCGGCACATCCTCTTCAACATGAATATTCAATTCAATATTCTTTTCATCGGCAATGGGTTTAAACAATGTGCCCACATCATTGGTTATTTCTCTTATTGTTACCTGCGTATATTCCAAATCCATTTTACCTGATTCTATTTTTGAAAGATCAAGTATTTCGTCGATCAATGAGAGTAAGCCCTTGCCGGAACTTTGGATAACCTTTGCATATTCAACCTGGTCGCTTGATAAATTCTGATCATTATTTTCAGATAACAGGCGGGAGAGGAGCAGGATTGAATTAAGTGGTGTACGCAACTCGTGCGACATTTTTGCAAGAAACTCTGATTTGTATTTGGTACTTAGCGCAAGCTCTTCGGCCTTGGCTTGTATTTCAATATTACGCTGTACAATAAGCTGGTTCTTTTCTTCAACAAGCCTTGTTCTTTCTTCAAGTTCCTGGTTAGCCTGCATCAGCTCTTCCTGCTGTACACGCAATTCCTCGTCAGACGCCTGCAGCTTTTGTGTTTGCATTTCAAGCTCTGTATTCAACCCTTCCAGTTCGCTATGCTGTGCCTGCAACTCCTCAGATTGTGACTGGGTTTCTTCAAGCAACTCCTGCAGGCGCTTCCTGCTTTGTGTGCTGCTGATTGCTATACCAATATTATGTGAAACTGATTTTAGAAACTCAATTTCCTTGGTTGTAAATGCTTTTAGTTTACCCAACTCAATAACGCCCTTAACTATACGCCCATCAAAAATGGGAAAAACGAATAGCTCCGCAGGCTTAATTTCACCAGCGGCATAGCTTATAGAAATGTTTTCGGGTGGAACATCTTTAAGCAAAAGATCCTTGCCGGTTACTGCCACCTGGCCAACCAGTCCTTCACCAATGTTTAAATATTTTCTTTTGTCGCTGCCTGTGTATGCAAATCCGCTGGTAAATTTTAAATGTTCTGCGTTCTCCAATATGTACAAGGCGCCTACGCTGCTTTCTGTATAAACGGCTAGCGACTCAATAATATCCTGCGTAAGCCTCTCTATTTCCTTTTCACCAATCATCATATCATTCAACCCCGCTATGCCTGTTTGGGTCCATTCTTTATCTGACAATAAAGTAAATGAATATTCCAGCGACCCTGCCATTTTGTTTACTGAATAGGCAAGGCTGCCAAGGCCATCGGTGCCTTCATCTGTTGCGCGGATACCATAATCTCCCGACGATATTTTTTCCGCAATGGATTGTATTATTTTTATACGCCGGTTTATATCAGCGTCCTTTATTTCCAGTTCCTTCCGCAATCGTTCCTTCTGGTCAAAATCATTCGTTACACGTATATAAAAAAATATTGTAATTACCAGCGATAGCACTGCTGCTATAACTATTACAATTGGGGTGGCTACTGAAAATGTATCAAGCTTTTGTGTTCGCGTAACCAATAATACTTTTTCCCTGTTTTCCATTGTGTTAATAATACCCCTTACTAAATCCATATATACTTTACCTGTATCCAGCAGTGCGGTATCAATAATATAATTGTTTTGTTTATGATCTATTGAGGCTTGCAGTACTGTAAAGCGTTTTGTAATAATGTCCTTTAGTTCATCGCTGCTTACGGTTTGGGGGGCATTATCAATAGTTAAATTTCTCACACTGTCAACTGCGTCAAGGGCGCGGGTGCGTGCACCAACATAAGGGTCGAGGTAGGCGCTTTTATTTGTTAGTAAAAAACCGCGCTGGCCGGTTTCTGCATCTTTTAGCGATGAAATCACGTTTTCAAGCTGTATGATAACTTTATTGGTATGGTCAACCCAACCAGAGCTGCTTACCAATCCACGAATGCTTACAAATGAAGCGACTGAACTGATAATTAGCAATGATAATGATAGCCCAAAACCAATTAACAAATTTCGTTTAAGAGATGTTTTCATTATCCCAGGTTATATAAGTGAAAAGTTTATAATTAATTTTTGCATAATGGCAGCGTAATAATAAAAGTAGCCCCCATATTCTCACTGCTGTGCGCGGTAATAGTACCATTATGTTTTTCAATAATTTTTTTAACTATTGCAAGCCCAATACCCGTACCCTCATATTCCCCTTTGCCATGCAGCCTTTGAAACATGTTGAAAATTTTGTTCATGTACAATTCGTCGAAACCGATACCATTATCAGTTATCGTTATTTTGCAATGCTGCCTGCCTGTGTTATCACCGGTTGGGGCCGGCACCCCCTCACTGGTAATTTTAATTTCAGGCGGTACACCTGCTTTAGAATATTTTAATGCATTACTTACCAGGTTTTGAAATATTTGCAAGGCCTCAATTCTTACTATCTCAACTTTTGGCAATTGGCCGACATAAATTTTGGCGTCTTTTTCCTTAATCAGTAATTCAAGGTCAACCAGTACTTCTTCAACCACTTTATTAAGATCAACAAAGGTTGAAGCCTGGTTGTTAGATAGTTCTGTATAATTCAGCAGGTCGTGTATAAGCTTCATCATCCTTTCTGACGAGTGTATTACCTTATCAAGATACCCGTCATATTTTTCATCCGTCAAACCGTATTTTTCTCTTATAATAAGGCTGAATACTTTTATTTTTCTCACAGGCTCCTGCAGATCGTGGCTTGCAACCCAGGCAAATTGCCTTAATTCACTATTGGCGGTTTCAAGTTCCTTGTTTAGCTGCTGCAGTTCAAGCGTTCTTTCATGTACGCGTTGTTCAAGCTGGCTTTCAATCTTCTTTCGTTCCTCAATTTCTTCTTTAAGGGATTTGTGTGTGCGGTTAAGCTCCTGTGTTTGCTCAAACAAGCGGCAAAATGTATGCACCTTAAGCAGTAGAATATCAGGGTCAAACGGCTTTACCAGGTAATCAATACCACCTGCAGTATAACCTTTTGTTATAAACCTTTTTTCTGTATTTACCGCCGAAAGAAAAATGATGGGAGTATCGCGGGTTTTTTTATTGCCTGAAATTGCTTCCGCAACTTCAAAACCATCCATGTCGGGCATTTGCACATCCAGTATAATAAGGGCATAGGTGTTTTTCAACACTTTCTTTAAGGCGTCCTCGCCTGATAAAGCAGTGTCAACTTTAAACCCGTTTATTTCAAGAAGTGTTTTTAAGGAAAAGATATTTTCTTGCTTATCATCTACAATTAATATCATTTTATTTGGTTGACCTTATAATTATTTAATTTTTTTTTATAAGAACTACGGACAAAACCCAACTAAACATCAATTTTTAAACCAGCGATTGATTTTAAACATAAATATAAATAATATGTATTAACTGCTAATTATTAATTATCTATATGCTAATTTCTTGGCATTTTTTTCATCCGATCATTTTAAAGGCGTCGTGTTGTTAAATTTTGGGTAAGTTTTTACCCAATTATAACGGTTAAATTTTCTAAATAACACTAACTTACTGTTTATAATAAATGGTTTATAAAACCTACATACCACACGCCCTGCTTAAGCCTTATGTAAATTTTTTTTGGCTACTGGAAGGTACGGTACCGCACTGCGAAGCTGTGCGGGAAAAAATTTTGCCCGATGGTTGCATAGAACTGATAATACATTACGGTGATATATTTGAGGCTGTAAATGAGAAGGGATTTTTAGAAACCCAGCCGCAGGTGTTTGTGATGGGCCAAATAAAAAGGTATTTTGAAGTGATGCCCAAGGGCAACATGGGTGTTTTGGGTGTACGCTTTAAGCCCGGGGGATTACAGGCCTTTACAAATATGCCTGCGTTAGCATTTACCGGCCACGCGGTTGGACTTGAGCATATATTTGGGGATGAAGGCCGATTTGTTGCTGAACAAACAGCAGCGATTGGCGAAGCAGGAAAGATAAACCTTGTGCAAACATTACTACTTAAAAAACTTGCCTGTAACTATCGTTATGATTTTTTGATTGACGGTATAATAAAAAAGATAATAGCGCAAAAAGGGCAGGTGCAACTGGGCAGCCTTCTTAAAAACATAAAAATAAGCGAACGGCATTTTGAGCGGCAATTTAAAAATACTGTTGGCCTAAACCCTAAATTTTTTGCCAGGCTTATACGTTTTAATAATATTATGCGCGATGCAAGAACAGGAAGCTCAAGCTTAGTTACGCTCTCTTATCTAGGTGGCTACTACGACCAGGCACATTTTATAAAAGACTTCAGGCAGTTTACCGGCGAAAACCCTTCAGAATATTTTGGCAATAGTAACGGGCTGTCTTCAATTTTTCTAAACGAGCAATAAATGTCGGTTTTTTACAACTATCATCAAAGTTTTATAAACAAATTTGGCTATTACAACTATAATTATGAAAAAACTGTTATATAATATTTGCATTTTGATGTTTATTGCAAATACAGCAATTAGCCAGAAAAATAAACTGCAAACACTGCAGTGGCTTACGGGAACCTGGGTAATGCACATGAAAAACGGTGCGGCATACGAAATATGGGAACACGTAAATGACAGCACCTACCAAAGCCATAGTTATATAATTAAAACAAGCGGAGACACTGTTATACAGGAAAGTGTAAAGCTTGTTTACCGCGATGGTAAAATGCTTTACATCCCTACGGTGCCCGGGCAAAACAACAACCAGCCAGTGCCCTTTATTATCACACAGCTAACAGAGAATGGGTTCGTGGCTGAAAATCCGGAACATGATTTTCCGCAAAAAATTGTTTATCTTTTAAAAAGTACGGTGCATTTATACGCAAGCATAGAGGGGGTGTATAAGAATAAATTTTCAAAGGAAGAATATAATATGGAGAAAAAATAAGGAAGAATGGGGCAACTTTAAAAAACTAACCTATAAACAAACACATCAAGCCCAAAAAACTGTGTTGCTTTCTCCCTGTGCATGCCATTTTTTTCAGCTACCCGCTTTGAGGTAGTATTACCCTGGTGTATAATTGAAATTACCGATGGCCCCAGTCTGTTTTGCAAGGCATATAGCTTAAACGCCTGTGCCGCTTCGGTAGCAAAGCCCAGGCCCCAAAACTTTGGAAAGATGTGGTAACCAATTTCAAGCTCCGTTACGCCATCCAGTTGCTGCAGTAGTAAACCACATTGGCCTATAAATTCCCCGGTTTGTTTATTTACAAGTGCTTGCAAACCATATTGATCATCCTGGTACCTGTTTAATTGCCTGTTTATCCATGCGATTGACCTGCGTTTATGATCATCCTCACCAAGGGTTGTAAGGTATTTTGATGCCTCTTTATTAGCAAAAAAATCAGCCCATGCAACATTATCTTCATATACCAGCGGCCGGGTAAACAGGCGGGCAGTGTGCAGGTTATCCAGGTATTTCATAAAAAATAAGTTCAAGTTGGCTGCCAGTAATAATGTTCTATGTAAGGGTTGTGTACTTTATACACCACGGTATTAAGGGATGTTACCTTAACTTTAATTAACTAAAAAAAGTAACTTATTGAGAACTACACTATATATTTGTCGTGCATAATTACTTCAATTGTTGATTGTTTGCCCGTGAAACCAAGCGCCGCCTATTAAAGCCTGTAAAATTAGCAAGAAGAAAAATTAATAATTCATGAAGCAACCAGTTGTTTATTATGTGGCATCAGTTTTATTTGTAATAATTACACTTATTGTAATTAAAACCATTTTGTTTTTTAAAGCTTCGCGTAAAAGAACCTTTGGCCGATGGTTTTATTTTAATAAGCGCGACATTGTAAACTCAACCTTACCAAACATACAAGCATTAAAAAGAAGGCAGAACAATTTAAGCATTGCAATGCTGGTTGTAATATTGGCAAGTGCTGTAATTTTTCTTGTTTTTGAGAGTTTTTTTGAATAATAGCCGGATTCCACCAGCACGCTGGCTATGTAAACAGAGCTTTTTACGCGTACATTTCTTCCCTTAGCTGTTTTACACGCCCATCTTCCATATATTCATCAAACGTCATAAGGCGGTCGATAATGCCTTTAGGCGTAAGTTCAATTATGCGGTTGGCAACAGTTTGCATAAAAGTATGGTCGTGGGATGTAATAAGAACTATGCCGGGAAATGTATTACACCCTTCGTTAAAGCTTTGTATACTTTCCAGGTCAAGATGGTTTGTAGGTTGGTCTAGTACAACAAGGTTAGGGTTTTGCAGCATCATGCGGCTAATCATGCAGCGTACTTTTTCTCCACCGCTAAGTACATTGGTTTTCTTCATTATATCATCGCCGCTAAAAAGCATTTTACCTAAAAAACCACGTAAAAATGGTTCGTCGGCATCGGTAACATTTGGTGGCACAAACTGGCGTAACCAGTCAAGCAATGGCAAACTGCCCGTAAAAAATTCATTATTTTCCAGCGGTAAATAAGCTTTTGTAATAGTAGTACCCCACTCAAACTTGCCGCCATCAGCCTTTTGCTGATCGTTTACTATCTCAAAAAAACTTGTAACAGCCAGTGCATCCTTGCTTAAAAATGCGATCTTTTCGCCCTTGTTTACACTAAAAGTTACCTTATCAAACAATACGCGGCCACCAACTTTCTTGTTAAGGTTTTCAACGTTTAATATCTGGTTGCCAACTTCGCGCAATGGCTGAAATATTATGCCGGGATATTTTCTGTTTGATACCTGTATTTCTTCAATAGTTAACTTCTCTAAAGCCTTTTTACGGGAC
>Ga0206806_1094_pt1 | contig 18784 bp, 12 predicted proteins | sample Alteio_BWOrgCont_60_FD_152911 | JGI IMG/M metagenome (GOLD analysis project Ga0206806, IMG submission 152911) | Enriched cells from forest soil in Barre Woods Harvard Forest LTER site, Petersham, Massachusetts, United States -... | ecosystem: Environmental > Terrestrial > Soil > Temperate forest >... | reverse complement strand
TTGGTGCAAGCAGTTTATACAATACAGGTGTTACCACTCTTGTTAATAATGTTGAGCTGATAAGGCCGCCGATGATTACCAACGCAAGCGGAGAATACAGAGGGTTTTTCTCCATCACCAAAGGCAATAGGCCACCAATAGCTGTAAGCGTAGTAAGTATTATGGGTATAAACCGTGTTTCACCAGCTTCCTGGATAGCATCATTAAGGCCCATGCCATTGCGGCGCAGTTGGTCAGTATAGTCAACCAGCAAAATGGAGTTTTTTACTTCAATACCTACCAGTGCAATAAGGCCTATAATTGCCACAAATGACAGCGTATTGCCTGTGAACAGCAACATTAATATAGCACCTATTATACCCAACGGCACAACAGACAGCACTATTAACGTGCCTTTGAAGGTTTTGAACTCAAGTATAAGAATACCGAGTATGCCAAATATGGTAATGAGTATAATAGTGCCCAGGCCACCAAAGCTTTCTTTGCTTGCCTCTACATCGCCTGCTGCAACATAATGAGCACCTGCCGGGAACTTCATACTATCTAACCGCTGTATAATACCCTGCGTAAGTTTTGCAGTATTGTAGCCATTTTTTACAAACGCTGTAACAACGGTGTAGCGGTCTTTATCATAGTGGTTAATAGTGGTGGGGCTTGCCTGCAATTGTATATCAGCCAATTGGCTTAGCGGTATTAACGCGCCGCTGTATGCGCTTACATACACTTTGCTAAATACATCAATGGTTTGTACGCTCTCGTGCGGCAGGGTAATGTTGATATTGTATTCGTCACCATTATCTTTTCTAAAAGTGCCGATGTTTAAGCCTGCTACAGCCATGCGGATGGTTTTATCAATCTCGCTAACAGCCACACCAAGCAACCCTGCTTTGGCTTTGTTCACTTTTACTTTAATATCCGTTTTAAGCGTAGTAAGGTTGTTGTTAACATACATGGTGCCTTCAGTTTTTTTCAACAGGTCTTCAACCTTGAAAGACAGTGCACGCAATGTATCCAGGTCCTCGCTGAAAACGCGTATGGCTATTGGTGCTTCAATGGGTGGGCCCTGCTCAAAATCCTTTACTTCAATTTTAGCGTTAGGGAAGTTTTTAAATTTTTCGCGCAGGTTATCAATCAGCTTTCTTTTTTCTGCAGGGGGTGTTTCTTTCAGCTGAATAAATATTTGTGCGTAGTTGCTTGCGTCATTATGTGGAATAACGTTGTAGTATATCCTGGGGTTACCATGGCCAACGTTAGTAGCGTAGTTTTTTAAAGCCGTTAGCCTTTTAATATTGCCTTCAACATAACGTGCAACGCTATCTGTGGTTGTCAGGCTTGAACCCAGCGGTGTTTCAATGTTGATCATAAACATGGGCTTTTCTGAGGCGGGGAAAAGGCTAAAACCCACAACAGGTACCAGTGCGATAGCACCTGCAAATATGCCGAGCGCAATTACTAAAGTAAGGCCGGGGCGTGCAATAGCGGCATGCAGCAAACGGCGGTATGAGCCGCTGATAAGCCTTTTAAGGCCACGCATAAACAGGTTGCCTTCTGCTTTTTCGTGGCTGCTTAATATACGGCTTGAAAGAAATGGAATAATTGTAAGTGATACAAACAATGACGCAACAACTGTTGTTACCACCGCCGCAGGAAGGCTGCGTATAAAATCGCCTGCGCCTTCGGGCAGAAATAACAGTGGCAAAAAGGCAAATATTAACGTGGCTGTACATCCTATTACAGCAAGGCCAATTTGTTTGGTAGCGGCCATCGCTGCATCTTTTTTGCTATAGCCGAGGCGCAGGTAGCGTTCAATATTTTCCACTACCACGATGCTATCGTCAACCAACAGGCCCAATGCAACTACAAGGCCTACGATACTAAGCTGGTTAATGGTAAACCCAAACAAATTAAGCAGCGACAAGCCAATGGCGAGCGATAAGGGTATGCTTATCATAACCACAATACTGGCCCTAACGCCTAACGGCAGCAATGTAAGCAGTACGAGGAAAATGGCTATGGCAAAATCTATTGAAAAGCCGCCAAGCCTATGCCTTACGCTTTCGGCGTTATTAAAGCTTTGCTCAAAATGAATGCTGCGCGGCAATTCCTGCTTAAATGCATCAAGCACCGGCTGCATCTCCTTTTCAACATCAAAAATATTTGTGCCGGTTTTGCGGCTGGCTGTTACAAAAACGCCGCGTACTCCATTTAGCCTGCCTATGTAACTTTGTTCTTCATAGTTAAATTCAACATCGGCAATGTCTTTAACATATAAAAGCTTATTATTTATGCTGCTAACAATTGTGTTGTTTATTTCATCAACGCTTTTATAATCGCCGCTTGTTTTAATGTTGAACTTTTTGGTGCCTATCTCAACACTGCCGCCGGGTATGTTCACATTCTCGCTTTGTATTGCGCCAATAACACGGTTTAAAGGGATACCGCTTTGCGCCATCTTTTGCAGGTTAAGCGATATGCGCACCTGCTGTTGCGGAAACGCCCAGTTATCAACGTTTTTAAGCGATTTTATCTTTTCAAGCCGCTTCTTCAACTCCTTGCTCCACTCCTCCAGGTCTTTGTACGGGGTAGTTTCACTTGTTAAACCAACCTGCATTATGTTAACATCGGTAGGGCTGAATTTTAAAACATCAATGCTTAAAATATCTTTTGGCAACTCGCCACGCAGGGCGTCAATTTCGCGTACTACATCCTGGTATTTTTTATCAGGATCGCTGCTGTATTTAAATTCAATGCGTATGGCAGCCAGTCCATCATCAATTTGTGTGCTTGTGCGCTTAATATCGTCAAGTTCATTAATGCGCTTCTCCATTTTATCGGCCACCAGTTGCTCCATATCTCTTGGGCTGGTACCAGGGTATACAACTATCACGCTGAATTGCGGTGCGGAAAAATCGGGGTCTTCACCGCGCGGCATGTGCAGTAATGAGTTTACACCGATAGCTATCATCATCACAAATACTATCAATGTAAACTGGTAATTTTTTACTGAGAAATCTGTTATTTTCATAACATTGGTTTTGAATCTTCCAGTCGTATTTACCGGTTGTGGCACATAAGGCTACTGTACCATACTTTGGCACTTGTTGCAACAAGCAGCTGAAGATTGTTTTATTTAATATTGTTTCGGTTGTTGATATTTTTACTGAACCCTGACAGCAGCTCCATCGGTGAGGTAGCTTACACCATCAGTAATAACCTGCTGAATGTTTTCCAGGCCATTGGTTACGGCTATTTTGTCCTTGTCTAAAAAGGCGATCTTCACCTGGTGCCTGGTTACTGTTTTCTTATCATCATTAAGTGTATACACGTAACCTTTTTTACCATCGCCTTCGGTAATGGCTTCAATAGGTATCATGGCAACCTGCATGGGTGCAGATGTTTTAATATGCAGGTTAGCGAATAACCCGGGCGCAAATTTTTTGTCTCCTGGTAAAACCTTTACTTCAATTTCATAGGTACCGCTCACAGGGTCAGCAGCCTGTGCAATTTTTGTTATTACACCTTTAAAGGCAGTTGATGGATAGGCATCTATGTCGACATCAGCGGCATCGCCTGTCTTTAATATTGCCCATTCTTTATCCGGCACACCAAACCGCACAACCCAATCGCCATTATTATTACCGCTCATTATCAACACGGGTGTTCCGCTTGACGCAACTTCCCCTTCATTCATTATTTTCTTAGTGATAATGCCGTCTTCAGTTGCGCGAATTTGGGCGTACTGCTGGTTAAACTGTGCAATATGCAGGCCTTCATTAGCAACACTTAATTGGGTTTGTGCATTCTGCAATTGTTCAAGGCTGGCAACAGTATCTTCGTAAAGGTTTTTAGCCCTGCCAGCATCACGCTTGGCCTTATCAACATTTTCACTTGCCTGGGCAACCTGCGCATTAATCTCAGTCATATTAAGCGTTGCCAGTACCTGGCCTTTGCTAACATGGTCGCCTTCCTTTACATAAATTTTAGCAATCACGCCGTTTATTTTAAAGGCAAGTTTTGCCTCAGAGGTTGAAGCCATCAATCCTGAATACTCCAACGCGGGTGAATAGTTAAGCAACGTAACCGGCTGTTGTTTTACAATTACAACGTCATCTGTTGCTGTAACTTCTTGTTTTTTGCTGGTGCATGCAACTATTACTACAGTTAAAACCAGCAGTGGTAAAAAGGTGTTTAAAAACTTTGTCATATACAATGTGTTTGGTTTGTTTATAATTTATAAGCAGCGTTGGCGCGTTCAACATCGGCGCTTTTATTTAGTGCATTTAATTGCGCAAGAGAATATTTTATTTCAGCATTGGTCATTTGGATGCGTGCATCAATCAGTTCAATTTGCAGCGCCTGCCCTTCACGGTATTTTTTATCAGTAAGCCTGTAGGCCTCTCTTGTACTTAACACTTCATCATGCGCACTTTGCAAGGCTTCAACAGCAGCGGTATATGAATTATAGGTTGTTACAACCTGCAGTTGCAGTTGCTTTTGCACATCATCATACTGCGTGTGCAGTTGCTCAATAGATGCCTGTGCCTGCTTTATTTTAAGTTTATTATCGTTACCCTTAAAAATGCTCCATGTAAGCTGCAGGCCACCAAGCTGGTAAAACTGCCTGTCAAAAACATTAAACCCAAAACCCTGGAAACCGATATTGTAAAAAGCATTTAAGCGTGGAAGGGAGAAACTTTGATTTAAGTGCAGGCTTGTTTGCAATGTTTTTTCACCGCTGCGTATTTGCTGCAGTTCTTCCCTGTTTGCAGATGCGTCAGTAAGCGCAAGATTATTATCTAATAATGAAAAGATCAATGTATCTGCTTCAATGGCTGTTTCAAATGGCCGGTCGAGCAAAAAGTTGAAATATGCTGCTGCATTTTTCCGGTTTTCCTGCGCATCGATCAGCGATGTTTGTACGGCGCTTACCTGCGCCCGGCTTTTTAAAATAACATCCCTTGTTGCAACATTATTTTTAACCAGTTTTTCACTTACACGCAGGTTTTCATTTACAACAGTTAATGCGTTTGTGTATACCTCAACCGCCTTGCCTGCCTGCAAATATTGGTAATACGCCTGCTTAATGCTCTTAACCAAGTCGCGCTTGTATATATTTATCTCGGCCTGTGTACCTGTAATAGCTTCCTCTTTTATTGCCCGGTTATATTTTAATTCGGGGTTATATACCGGCAATGCAATTGCAATCTTGGTGTCCTGGAAATTGTTGGGTAAAAATTTAATGCTTTGGTTTTGCACCTGCACAAATTTGTTTGATGACGTTAGCTGGTTCAGCGATTTATACACGTTGTTTAACAGGTCTCCAATGGGCACATCCTGCGTGCGGCCACCGGCAGCAAGTGTATATTGTGAACTAAGGTCTGCCTGCGGCAGGAAGAGTGCTTTTGCACGCTGCAGATCTATTTGCGCTTTGGTAACATCAAAGGTTTTTTGCTTTAGCAACAGGTTACTATCTATACCTGTTTTTATATATCCATCCAGTATTGTTTGCGCATTTGCCGTAACTGCAAGCAGGCAAAGAGCAAAAGCAGCAGTTATGTTTTTCATGTTTAATTAATTTATATCGTAAAAATTATTAACAATGTTAAGTTATTATGAAAATTTAAGGGGCCTAACCCCCTTTTCATACCACCAATGTTCTACCCTTATTCGTTAACTCCGTTTATCAACCGCACTCAAAAACCAGTTGAGCGATTTGTTTACCATGGCCGGTATTTCTTCTTTGGGTATCAATTTGTCAAACCTTTCCCGTATCGCCAGCGACACTAGCCCATGTACCATACCCCAAACCGCCATCGAAGCCGCTTCCACGTTCCCTTTGTATATCACTCCGTTTTCCATGGCTTCATTAACGGTTTGTTTTAGCAAGTTTAAGGCTGAATCTCCATAATGCCAATTGCAGTCCTCACGCTCCATCAATGCTTTCATAGGGCCATGCTGTATAAACATAATATCATAGTATTCCGGGTTTTCCAAACCAAAATGCAGGTAATTTTCACCCATTTTATACAGCCGCATCAGGGGATTATCAATACCAGCCAGGTTTTGGTTTATTTCAGTAAGCCTGGCAAAACCCTGCTCGTGCAGGTGGTAAAAAATCTCATCCTTATCTTTAAAGTACAGGTAAACAGTCGTAGGGCTGTACTCAATAATATCGGCTATTTTACGAATGGTAACATTTTCGTACCCTTCTTCAATAAACAGCTTCATGGATGCATCAAGGATCATTTTCCTTATCTCCAGCTTCTGCTTTTCTTTTCTTTCTGTAATACCCATAGTTTTAATTACGATGTAAAAATACTTAACACTGTTAATATTCCAAATATTTTTACAACTTTTTTTGAAAAATATTTAGGAAAAGCAAATTACCTCTTTTTGGCGGTGCAGCGGAAATTTTAAAATATCCTCGAAAGCTGTTTGCAAATATTGCTGCTAAACCATCCCTTGGGCTGTTTCACTGCATTAACATTATGCCAGCGTATTTATAATTGCCACCCTGGTCGTTGTGCTGATAACGTTAATTACCGTAAGTTTTCAGTCGGTTAAAGCGGCAATGGGCAATCCTGTTAAAGCGTTGAAGAGTGAGTAGCCCTAATGCTTATTTAAATTATTATTTGGTAAATTTGCTTAAAATATTTTTTATGCTCCCTATCATTCAACAGGTGGCAAATGAGTATAAAGCAGAATTACGAAAACTTTATGGCGACGAACTGGCGGAACTTATCCTCTTCGGTTCATACGCAAGGGGGGATTATTGGGAAGAATCGGATGTGGATTTTGCGGTGGTACTGCGTGACCCTGATTTACATGCAACTGGCGAGATTTCTAAAACAAGTGGTATTAGCTCTCTTCTCATGCTTAAATATGGGATTTTTGTTTCGTCCTTTCACACTTCATTTTTAAAGAAACAAACTTCAATGGAAGGCATATACCAGGAAATAAGGAAAGACGGCATATTAATATGAGTACAGCAAAATTTTCAAGCCCAGAAGACGCATTTGCAAAGGCTGATGAGGCTATTAAAAGTGCTGACTATGATTTAAAAGGTGGCTTTTTTGCCGCAACTGCAAATCGTACTTATTATACCTGTTATTATTGTATGACAGCCCTTTTATATACAAAAAGCATATATCCCAAAACGCATAGCGGAGCTGGCACAAAATTTATTGAGTTATTTATAAAAACGTCTATTTTTCCCGCTGAAATGGCAAATTCAATTGCAATTCTATTTAACTACAGGCAAGCGGCGGATTACGATTTAGGCAGAAGTATTACAAAAAAAGAAGCTGAGGACCTTGTTTATAAAGCATTGGAATTTTATAAAGCTACTAATGATTATTTTAAAAATATTATAGATTCCAGGCATTAACAGGCTTAAAATTTCATCATTTTTCTTGCTTTTTCCACACCGCCTCTCCTCTCCGCAAAACTCACTATATTGCAACCCGGCTATGGATAAATTTATTGTTTCGGCACGTAAGTACCGCCCGCAAACTTTTGATACTGTTGTTGGTCAGTCGCATATTACTACAACGCTAAAAAATGCTATTGCCAATAACCAATTGGCGCACGCCTTTTTGTTTTGCGGCCCGCGCGGGGTGGGCAAAACTACCTGTGCCCGTATACTTGCAAAAACGATCAACTGCGAAAGCCGCCAGGCAGATGGCGAAGCGTGCAATAAATGCAATAGCTGCCGCTCGTTTAACGAGGGTACGTCGCTAAATATACATGAGCTTGATGCCGCCAGCAATAATTCTGTTGACGATATACGCAGCCTTGTTGAGCAGGTACGTTTTGCTCCGCAGGCCGGTAAGTACAAGGTATATATTGTGGATGAGGTGCACATGCTTAGCGCCAGCGCCTTTAACGCTTTTCTAAAAACCCTTGAGGAGCCGCCGCCTTACGCCATTTTTATTTTGGCCACCACAGAAAAGCATAAAATACTGCCCACTATACTTAGCCGCTGCCAGATATTTGATTTTAAGCGCATTACCACAAATGATACCGTTGAACACCTGGAAGAAATTGCCGTGAAGGAAGGCATACATGCTGAAAAAGCAGCTTTGCAGGTAATTGCGCAAAAAAGCGAAGGCTGTATGCGCGATGCGCTGAGCATATTAGACAAGATAGTAAGCTTTACCACCGGTGAGGTAACTTACCAGAACACACTGGAGCACTTAAATATTCTTGACCACGATTATTATTTTAAGCTGCTGGACTGTTTAACCGCGCAGGATTTGGCGGGCGCTATGCTGTTATATGATGAAATAAACCGCAAAGGTTTTGAAGGTGACCTGGTGCTTAATGGCCTTGCTGAGTTTATGCGTAATATTTTGGTTTGTAAAGATGCACGCGCAGTTACGCTGCTTGATGTTGTTGAAGGCATGCAAACAAAATATACGCAAACAGCCGATAAGGTAAGCACTGCGTATCTTGTTAGTGCGCTGAATATTTTAAATGAGTCTGAAATAAATTATAAAATGGCGCGTAACAAGCGCCTGCATGTTGAGCTGGCATTGATAAAACTTAATTTTTTGCAACAGGCCATTGAGCTTAGCGTTGAAAATGGCAGCGTAGTTAAAAAAAAACGGGTTGATGGCCCGGTAGCCTATAAAACCAAGGCCATACCAACATTACAAAGTAAGCCTGCAGCAACTGGCGGCAGTATAGCCCCTTTGCCGGAAAATCACCAGGAGAAAACTGAGTCGAAACTATTTATACAACAGCAACAAACAAAGGCGCTCGACATTCGGCCTATGCAATTTAGTGCTGTACCGGTAACTGCACCAACCGTTACGTCCGTTAATCCTGTTGCGGGCACCAAAAAAAACCTGCTTACAGCACTACAGGAAAAATACCATGGCACACATGTTATTGAAGAGATAAAAGAGGCTATTGCATTAAATGATACCGAATTGTTCAGGGTTTGGCTTAAATATGCCGACAAACTGGAAGAACAGCAAAAGCACTCATCATCAAAAACATTTCGTACAGCAAAACTGCACATTGACGAAGACAATTTTTTTACAGTAACAGTTTTTGCCTATACCCAGCAAAAATTTGTTGAGCAGGAGCGCATAATGGTAGCTGATGCTATACAGCAGGCATTTAATAACCGCAGCATTAGTTTTAAAATAGTTGTTGAAGAAGGCGCAAAAGAAGAAATACCCCAGGCCATGATGTTAAACAGCCGCCAGCGTTTTGAACGCATTGCCGAACAATTCCCCATGGTTCGGGAATTAAAAGACAGGCTAAAGCTTGAAATAGACTATTAAAATTGAACGCAGATTTTCATGATCTTCAGGATATACAGGATTATTTTAATTATATTATCCTGTATATCCTGACTATCCTGCAATCTGCGTTCCATTCACCCTCCCTAAACCAATCCGCAATCCGAAATCGTCAATCTGCAATCCCCTGCCGTTCATCATTTTTTTCAATTTAACATTTCCGAAACTTTTCGTAATTAAAAAATTCCCCTACATTTGAACTACTAAAACATTCGTAGAACAATTAAACCAAATTTTCATGAATACAATTTTCAAAGCATCCGCCTTATTACTTGCTGTAGGTTTTTCAGCAACCCTTTATGCGCAGGATGTAGCCACTATTGCCCCAAGGGCAAAATCAGGTGATGGTGAAAGTATTATTATCCGTAAAAAGGACAAAAACACTGAAAAGCTTACCATAGTTGTAGATGGTGACAAAATAACCATTAACGGCAAGCCAGTTGATGAGTATAAGGATGATAATGTGCAGGTAATTAAGCAAAAAGGATGGGGCGCTACAAGCAACTATTCTTACGCAACGCCTTTTGCCAGTGGCGATTGGGATGTGTTTAATAACAACTTTGGCAAAGAAATTAAAAGCAACAAGGCGGTACTTGGCGTAATGACCGAAAAAACCGATGAGGGTGCTAAAATAACCGATGTTACCGATGAGAGCGCCGCTGATAAAGCCGGCTTAAAGGAAGGGGACATTATTACCAAATTTGGTGAGGATAAAGTTACCAATGCAGATGACCTGTATAAGGCAGTTGGTAAATACAAACCGGAGGATAAGGTTACTATAGCGTACAAGCGTGATAATAAAGATGCTACTGCAAGTGTTACCCTGAAAAAAAACAACGAAGTAAAAATTTACGGTGGCAATACCTTAGGCAGAAATTTTATGAATATAAGCCCTAAAATTGGCGGTGCATATTCATATTCTTATCGTTCTGGCAGGCCCCGCCTGGGTGTTCAGGCGCAGGATACTGAAGATGGCAAAGGGGTAAAACTGCTTAATGTGGACGATGAATCTCCCGCTGACAAAGCAGGTTTAAAAGAAGATGATATTGTTACACAGGTTGATGGAAAAAATATTACATCTGTTGACGACCTGAGGAATGCTATTAAAGACGGCAAAGACGGTGATACATTTAAAGTTACTTATTCACGTAACGGAGAATCAAAAACCGTTGATGTGCATTATCCAAAGGAACTAAAAACATCAAATCTGTGAGAGTAGTCTTTTAGGATTTCTCTCATGTGCATGCGCCGCTACTTTCCAGTAGCGGCTTTTTTGTTGGTTCCCCATTGAGTGTGTGGCAAACAGTTTATGACGGAAATTGACCAGGGGGTTTCGTCATGCAGCAATCAGCTGCGCTGTTTGTACAGGCACGGTTTATGGGGTGCATGCACTATGCGGGCAAGGATTTTTGGTTCTTCAGTGAGTATCGGCTGTTTTTAGTTTAGCCCGGAATAAATATTTAAAACATCTGTTTAAAATAATTTTTTGGCAGGTATTTTACAGTAACAATAACCGGGGCCAGGCCCAACACTTTTCATTCGGCCCCGGTGATTCATAAGCGCAACTCCCGTAAGGCCTCACTTGCTCCGGTAGCAGCTTTCGTAGGTATAGATCCTTCTTGCTGCAATATAAATTACGCCATTTACCTGGCCGTAGCCCATTGAAATGGTTTCCCTGTTATTGCTTATAATAAGCCCCGTGGCATTATCAATAATTGCTATACCGTTTATATTGGTATTAATACTGTCAGTAAAAATACTTTTAAGGTAATTAACCGTAGTAGCTGCGGGGGTAACTTTTGCAATGGAGTATTTGGTTATTGTTCTATTCCCATCGCCAATGGTACTATCTTCCCATTTATACCCTTTTGCCATATTAGGGCTAAGTTTAAGTGTGTTTAGCAAGCCCAGGGCTTCGCCCTGGTTGTATTGTATGGGATGTATGCCTGAAAAAGCCAGCATTGCATCGCTCGTGTACTGTGCAGGTGCGTTATTTACCGCTGTTACAACCCCTGCGTTATTGGTGGTTATTATTGCCTGGCTGCCAGCTTCGTTTTTAATGGCATTGTCTATTTGCGATTGTCCGCCATCCGAATTATAAATTGCCTTTTGCCCTATGGCATCAACTGTATCAGCAACATTCTCGGTGGTTACTGCAAATGTTGTGTTGTTGCCATCAGCATCCTGCACGTTATACGTTTTATTTGTTAATGAATTAACGTTGATGGTTATGCTTTGCTTGCCAATATTAAAAGTGCAGGCAGATATAAGCCACGTGCTTTTTTTATAAGCAGCACCTCTAACCAGCGCCGGCGGATATTGTGTTGATTGTGCGTTTGCAGCAGATGTTACTGCTGCACAAAAAATTGCTATTGCGGTTTTCATTGTTGGTTCTTTTATGCCTTTTCCCGGCTGTTTAGTACAAAGGTTTATTTGTGCTTGGTAGGATATTGGCCCGGCGGAGGCAACTTAGGTATAGGTGTTGGCGTTGCTATGGGTGGTGGCGTTGCTGACGGTGGCACCTTAGGTATAGGCGTTGGTGTTGCTATTGGCGGCAATGTATGCCAGTCTGATGCCCCGGTTTTGCCACCCATAGGCTGGGCGTGCAGTTTTTTTCCAAATGCTGTTGCTGTTAAAAGCAATAATAACATGACTTTTTTCATATATATTGTTTTTTATCTTTTTATTGAAAGTGGATACCCTATTGACAATATAGCGCTGGGCTTATCGGCCGAAAAGCGTGTTAAGTTTGTGACGCCGGCACCGATAGATAATGGGCTTTTTACAAAAGGGCGCCAGCCAAGCGAAAAGCCCAGGTTCATACCGCTCCATTCCGCATTAAGGTTAACATGCTGCAATATTTCATACGAAATATTGCCGAAAACTGCGGTACCATATTTACCATGGCCGGCTTCTATATCTTTGGGGCTTTTATATAAAAAGCGCCCCGTGCCTATACCAATGCTATAGCTAAGTTTTGAGCAACCCGAGGTTTTTGATAACAGTGTTTGCACCGCATGGCTAAAGGCTATATAAAACGTTGAGCCAGGGGCATCTGACTGTTGCGCGTTGGCAAACATCTGTAATGCCGCCACTGTTATGCTGCTGCCATGGCCAAGCATACGGCTTATAAAAAAGTTTTCGGAGAAATCGCGCAGCCTGTGCACATCTGTCATATTTATACTGACAGCTACATTAACCGCTTTTTCAGAACTGCCGGTGCATACACCTGCCGATGTTATAAGGTCTCCCTTGTTTTGCTTGTAAACTTCAGGGTAAATGCCGCCTATGCTGCCAAAAACATAGGTCCCGCTGCCGCCCCAGCCCGTTGGAGACATAACGCTCTGTAATGCATCGTTGGGGTAAACCTGTTGTGAAGCTGCAGGAAGTTCCGGCCACGCAGTACCTGCTGCAGCGCACATCGATTCAATTTTTGTTTGAAGATTTTTTTCAAAATTAGTTTGTGCATGAAGTGATATTGGATTTAACAAACACCATGCACCCAGGCATAAAAGTGCCGTTTGCAGTTTTAACTTGCATCTCATAGATATCAGTTTTGACTTGGGTGATTTTTTAAACTTACAGTTTTGGTTTAGTTTTTATGTACATACGCAGGTTGTAAATAAAAGTTGCCCTGTATAATTATAAATTTTCATTTTATTAAAATATGTAAGCACTTATATAATGGCGGCACACCTGTTCCCTTCCGCGTTTCCGCAGCGCACATAAAATAATTCTACAGGCAAACCACCGTCCCCTGCGCTAAATAAACAGCACACTGCAAGAAATGCCCGTTAGTAATTGTGTAATAAAATCCGGCATCAAATGCAGCATGTTGCAAGCAGCAAAACAAAGGCAGCTACATACATCTGCAATCAGTCACACATTATTATTTTCTGCTTCAACATCTTCAAGGCTAAAATTGTCCTGCATAAAACAATGGTGGTACCTGCAATAAAAATTGCATACCAAATATTGCTTTAACAGGGCACGCAGAAAAAGTTTTTTAAGATAAGTACCAGGGTTTATATAACCTTTAATACTCATACATACGCAGCTTTTAAACGTTGGTTGCCTGCCAGGCTATTTTATTTCATAAAAAAATTATTTGTTTAAAAATGCCGGCCGGCTTTATTCAATTTTCAACCGCGGTAAATAATATTGACTATGCCCTTGTCCCCCTGCCATCAGTTTTGTTATAAAAAACATTTACCGCCGAAATGTATTTTCTTTTAGCACCTGCCTGCAATTCGTATATTCGTTTGCATACATAACCACCAAAACAAAAATTATGCAGCGGCTTTTTATTTTACTGCTTATCATACCGTTTTTCGCAAAAACCCAAACAGCATCTATTGAAGACAAAACAAAGGGCATGAGGGCCTACCACGGCTTCTTCAATTTTTATTGGGATGATAAAAATGGAAAAATATTCCTGGAGATTAATAAGCTTGATACAGAGGTGTTATACCAAACATCTTTGCCCGCAGGCCTTGGCAGTAATGATGTTGGGCTTGACAGGGGCATACTTGGTGCAACAACTATAGTTAAATTTACCCGCACCGGTAATAAGGTTTTACTTGTGCAACCCAATTATTCATACCGCGCTGTCACAACCGATGCTGCAGAAAAGCGCGCTGTTGAGCAATCCTTCGCGCAGTCAATATTATGGGGTTTTACAGTTGAGGCCGAAACAAACGGTTCAATATTAGTGGATGCCACCAATTTTTTGTTGCGCGATGCAATAGGTGTATCCGGCAGGTTAAGCGGCACCGGGCAGGGCAATTATAACCTGGATGCATCCAGAAGCGCCATCTACCTGCCACGTACAAAAAATTTTCCATTCAATACAGAGATTGAAACCACAGTAACATTTGTAACAGGTGGGCAGCCCGGTGGCTGGGTATCGTCAGTAACGCCATCAGCCGATGCGGTTACTTTGCGTATGCACCACTCATTTGTGCAACTGCCTGATAATAATTATACGCCGCGTGTATTTGATGCACGTTCGGGCTTTTATGCAAATACTTATTTTGACTACTCTACTCCCGTTACCGAGCCAATTCAAAAATACTTTATATGCCGTCACCGGCTTCGCAAGAAGGATCCAACTGCGGCAATAAGCGAACCTGTTGAACCTATTGTATATTATCTTGACAATGGCACACCTGAGCCTATACGAAGCGCTTTGCTTGATGGTGCCCGCTGGTGGAACCAGGCCTTTGAAGCTGCAGGTTATAAAAATGCCTTTATTGTAAAAGTGTTACCCGATACTGCTGACCCAATGGACATCCGTTATAATATGATCAATTGGGTACACCGCTCAACACGGGGCTGGTCGTTTGGTTCAGCAGTTACCGACCCAAGAACTGGTGAAATAATAAAAGGCAATGTAACGTTAGGTTCATTACGTGTTAGGCAGGATTACCTGATTGCAAGCGGCCTGCTTGCCCCGTTTGAAAACGGCGTACCTGCAGATAATAAAATGATGAAAATGGCTTTACAAAGGTTAAGGCACCTTGCTGCGCACGAAGTTGGCCACACGCTGGGGTTAATGCACAATTATATTGCCAGCAGCCAGGGCAGGGCAAGCGTTATGGATTACCCGCACCCGCAGGTAAAACTTGACGGCAACGGCAATATTGACCTTAGCGATGCCTACACCGATGGCATTGGCGATTGGGATAAAGTTACCATAGCGTTTGGTTACCAGGACTTTCCACAGGGCACAGACGAAAGCACATCCTTAAATAAAATTATAAATGATGCGGCCGCAAAAGGCCTGACATTTATATCAGACAGGGATGCCCGCGACCCGGCAGGCCTGCACCCAAATGCGCATTTGTGGGATAATGGTAAAGACCCTGTTGCTGAATTGAAAGATGTAATGAAAATAAGGGCAAAAGCACTCTCTCAATTTGGTGTAAATAACATTCGCTCAGGTACGCCTATGGCGATGCTTGAAGATGTGCTGGTGCCCGTTTATTTATTTCATCGTTACCAGGTTGAGGCCGTAACCAAAGAGGTTGGTGGCATGTATTATACGTATGCCGTGCGCGGTGATGGACAAACCGTTACGCAAAGCGTTAGCAAAGCAGACCAGCTTAAGGCTTTAAACGCTGCTGTTGATTGTATTGAGCCCGCGGCACTGGATATTCCCCAAAGCATTACAAAATTAATTCCGCCCCGGCCGGAAGGATATGACTATACAAGGGAACTTTTTAAGCGCCGCACAAGCCTTTCATTCGACCCATTGGCTGCAGCGGAAACTGCTGCTGATCTGCCATTATCATTCTTGTTTAATACAGAACGGCTAAACCGGATGATAGATTATAAAACTATGAGCAACGGCCTTGGAGTGGATGAAATGACCACATTATTAATAAACAGAACGTTTAAAGCACCACGGCTAAAAGATATGCAATTGCTTATACAACAGCAAAATGAGCAAATACTGCTTACTTATATACTTTCAAATAGCATAAGCAACGATGCATCATTTGCCACAAAGGCAGCCATGTTAAATGCCATTGGAAATATTAAAGCATACGCGGAAGACCAGTTAAAAACAACAAAAGACGAAACATATAAAGGCTATTTGCTGCTTACGCTGGAAAGAATAAAAGCGCCTGAAAAAGCAAAACCAACCATTCATTTGCCACAGCCGCCGGGTTCACCAATTGGGGATGAGAGTGAAGAGTAAGGAATGATGAAACGAAACACTTATAACACTCAATAATCAATATCCATGCAAAATAGCGCTGGCCATTACCACATTGGTTCTTCATTGAATATTGACGTTGATTATTGAGTGGCTGTATGTTTTATTATCAATTATTTGGATATTCTATTGTGCGATATCATGTTTCGTGTTTTCGTCATGCAAATAAATAGAAAATAGATTTGATTAATGCGCTTTACAAGTGCCAGCTATTTTTCCATTCAACTTTCATTTTATCACCGTCAAAGGTTAATGGCAGCCAGATATACCTTGAATCAGGCAGGTCAGTTTTTTTCCACCTGTCAGCAACAAAAATATATTTGTTTGTACCTGCTACCGGAATAATATAGGCGCTTTGGGATTTGAAAGTTGTAGCACTGTCTGCACCAACGCAGGGGTTGCCCTGCACCGTCCATTGGCCCAACAAGCTGTCAGCGGTGGCATAACGTGCCGCATTGGGGTCCCATCCTGAGCAAAGTGATGTAACCAGATAATATTTGCTGCCGTGTTTTATTACGGCAGGTGCTTCGCGGTTTTGGCCAATAAGTATGCGCGTAAAAGTAGTGGTGGGCTTTAAATAATCATCGCTAAGCAGGTTAACATGCATGGTCTGGTTGTTCTCTGAAGTGCTGATAAGGTAGGCCCTGCCGTCAGCATCTTTAAAAACAGTCATATCCCTGCTCATGGCATCATTTGGGCGTAGCGCGCCAAGGTATTTGTATGGCCCCTGCGGTGTTTTACTAACCGCCACACCGGCGCGCGCATAGCCATAGTTGCGGCTGTCAATATGCATCCACATTATATACTGCTTTGTTTTTGCATTATATACAACTTTGGGTCGCTCAATTACTTTACCGGTATATATTTCACTGGTGCTGTCTGTTAGTTCAGGCTTTAATGCAATGCCTTCAAATTTCCAGTGCACAAGGTCTTTTGACGAATAACATGAAATGCCTCCTGCATTAACCCTAAAATTCTCCCAGGCCTTATCTTCTTCAACACGCACTGTTTTGCCGGCCTTTATTTCACCAAACCAATAGTAGTTGCCTCTATCGTACAATATACCACCACCATGCGCATTAATGGGTTTGCCATCAACATCATTCCAAATTTCTCCCGGGTGAAAATTATTATCCTGTGCTGAAACAAACAACGAAGTAATTATGCATATGCTGAGAATAATTAATACTTTTTTCATACAGCGATATTATGAAACCAAAATGGAGTTTTAAAGATAGAGCAATGCAGGGCAGCTGAGAATAAAATATGTTTACAAGGCCGTTAAAATATATCTTCCAATTCTTTTAAATGGTGTACCACGAATGTTGGTTTTATATGCGGTGTAACTTTTAAATGGTTTACAAAAACGGTATCAATACCAACATTCATGGCACCCTGTATGTCAGCATCAAGGTTATCGCCAATCATTATGCTTTCTCTTTTTTCTGCCCCTGTTTTAGCAAGCGCATATTCAAAAATAGCCGCATGTGGCTTAAGGCTGTTACTGGCCTCGCTGGTAATAACTTCCACAAAATAACTGCGCAGGTTGCTGCTGTTTAATTTATTAAACTGTATATTATCAAAACCGTTTGTAATAAGGTGCAGCTTATAGCCTTTATTGTTGAGGTATTGCAGTATTTCAACTGTGTAGGGAAAAACCGCTTTTTTAAATGGCAGCCGTTCTAAAAATTGCACGGCCATCTTGCGGGAAAGTGCTTCATCACCTATTTTAAAATCAACCAGTGTAAACCACATTCGCTTCCATCTTAATTCTTCCTGCTTAATAAAACCTTTGGTATACCTGTCCCACAGGCGGTTGTTATGGTAACTATACTTTTCAAAAAAACTATCAAAATCAGTGATACCCCTTGCCTCAAGGCCGTTTAAACCGTGCAGTTCAAACAATACCTCTTTTGCATTGGTTTCAAAATCCCAAAGCGTGTGGTCAAGGTCAAAGAAAAGATGTTTATAAAGAACCCCTTTCCCTAAAGGGGTATTTGCAGTTGCAGGCATCAGCTTTTATCATTTATTAAATTCATTCAACTATTTTTATACCGGCAAACATCTGTAAGGTGTTTACTTTTTTGCAAATATAAAAACTCCCCTTCAGGGGGTGGGGGTTTTATGATTATTATTATCACCGGTGCATCAAAAGGGATTGGCAGGGCTGTAGCTGAAAAATTTGCAGAACAGGGTTATACACTGGTTTTGTGCGCACGAAATATTGAACACCTGCAACTAACAGCCAGCGAAATTGCAATGGAATATAAAGTACCCGTGCATATAAAAGCCGTTGACATCAGCGAAAAGAATGAAGTTATTGCTTTTGGTAAATGGGCATTGCAAACAGCGGGCACGCCAGACATAATTGTTAACAACGCAGCATATTTTACAAACAGCAGCATATACAATGAAGACGATGGCCTGCTTGAAAAAATGATGGCCACAAATTTAAATGGCGCTTACAACCTTACCCGCACAGTGCTGCCCACCCTGATGAAAGCAGGACGCGGGTATATATTTAATATTTGCTCCATTGCATCTATGCAGGGCAGCGGTAATGGCGGCAGCTACAGCATAAGCAAGTTTGCACTTGCCGGGTTTACCAAAAACCTTCGCGAAGAAATGAAACCGCATAACATTAAAGTAACAGGGGTTTATCCCGGCCCGGTATATACTGAAAGCTGGCATGGCAGCGGCGTGCAACCAGGCAGCCTTATGCAACCACGGGATATTGCAGAACTAATTTATA
>Ga0206806_1093_pt1 | contig 18866 bp, 20 predicted proteins | sample Alteio_BWOrgCont_60_FD_152911 | JGI IMG/M metagenome (GOLD analysis project Ga0206806, IMG submission 152911) | Enriched cells from forest soil in Barre Woods Harvard Forest LTER site, Petersham, Massachusetts, United States -... | ecosystem: Environmental > Terrestrial > Soil > Temperate forest >... | reverse complement strand
CACAACTGTATAAATATTCTGCGCCCTGGCATGTAGATAACTTGTAAACAATGAGAATGCAATTAGGGAGATTTTGATTAATGTTCGCATGTTCCAGATTTTTTAAGGTGAATAATCATAGCAAACATAAATGCCTGTACTGCCTTCATCCAAATAAAGTTGATGAACGGTAGTAAATAGTTTGTGAGTGGTAAAACAACCTTACTCTTCGTGGATATCTATGCCGATACGGGCCAGGGTACCTGCTGGTTTCCCGTCACCATTCTGTATCTCGGTGATGGATAGGGCGATATAAATATCATGCATGAGGCTTAGCTTTTCAATCCGGTTGCGGATATTTTCTATGCCCGTTGACTTATGCAGACTACGGGATCTTTTCTGAGATTCATTGATGCCTATACCATTGTCCGTTATGTCAATGTATAGCTTGTTGTTTTTTGCGTAAATGTTTACGGTCAGCAGATTACTTGTATCAGCACCTGGGAGTATGCCATGTTTTATCGCATTTTCAACAAGTGGCTGTATGAGCAATGGCGGAATTTTTATGCCGTAAAGGTCTATATCATCATTGATATTTATCTCGTAATTCAATGCATCTTTAAATCTTAATTTTTCAAGTTTCAGATAGTTTCTTACCAGTTCTATTTCATCGTTCAGGGGTATTAGCTCCTTCGAGATATTGGACATATTCTGCCTTACAAGGTCTGAAAATATGCGCAGATAGTGGTTTGCAGCCATCTTATCCCCGTTATTTACCAGCCATTGCACATTGTTCAATGTGTTGAAAATAAAATGCGGGTTCATCAGGGCATTGAGCGCCCTATATTCGGAGCGAAGAAACTTTATCTCATTTTTATGCTTTATTTCCCGCTTCCTTGTCCTTTGTAAAATAATGGCGCGGACAATAAGTGCAATAGAAATAATGAAGACGAAAGCACACAGCGAGATAAACCACCAGGTTGCCCAAAACGGTTTTAATATAGTGAAGCTAAAAACAAAGGGTTCGCTGAAATCACCTGACAGTGTTCTTGCCTTCACCTTAACAATATAGTTTCCATAACCGGGATCAAATAAATTGATCTCATTGTTGTGAACCTTGCGCCAATAATCAGCTGTATCTGTAGAAATCGAATACTCGCATGTTATATACTTACTGCCAAATGAAAATGGGGCGAATGAAATATTGATGTTTTTAGACTCTTTGTATTCTATATTCATCATTGTTCCCGGTACTATGGGGTAACTGCTGTCTCTTGTTTTAAGTGTTTTAAAGAGTATTTTGGGTGTTTCGTGATTTATGAAGAGGTTGTTTACCGGCAAACGTGTTATGGATCCTTTATTGAAGAAAAAACAAAATGAATCGTTGCTGCATATATATTCGGCATGTTCAGGCATGGAAGGATTTTCAATGGTACGAAGCTTGATGGTTGGAGCACCGGTTGAATAATAGAGGTGTAGTAGCCAGTAATGATTCTCTGTGCTTATGAGAAAGGTGCTGTCGTTTAACTTGTATAATTTATCCCAGATGCAGTTCTCACCACTTGTTGCTGTATCTTTTATTTTTGAGGTAAAATTGTTGCAGACAACCAGTTGATTTTTGAAGGATATGCCGACGAGATATTTATCAACAATATACATCCATTTAAAAGCAAAATTTCCAAACTGAAGCTGAGGAACCGGCTTCCCATTAAGGATTTTATAAACACTGTCGAACGTTGAATACCAGACCATGTTATCTGCATCAACAGCCATGCCAAACAACCTCAGATTAACCGTGCATTCCCCTATTGTTTTTACGTTGATGCTGTCATTGATTATGACGTTTGATTTATTTATAACAGAAATAAAATCCGAGTTTCTTATGAAAATGTTTTTGTCATTTTCAATCATTTCTTTGATGTGGCCCAGGATCGGCTCCTCCGGAAATGCATGAACCTGCCGTTTATTTGTATTTACCTGGTCAATGACGAAAGATCCCAGATCATCAAAATTGTAATAGTGGTACTCGTTATCAACCAACTTTCCATAGTTATAGTTAGCGTTACTGAAATTCCTCCACTCTTCAATGCCTGAGTAATATTGTGCAAAGTGTTTATAATAGTCAAATAGCAGAACCGGCTTACCATTATCGATCCTGTACAGGTTCCTGTTATTGGTGGTATAAAAAATGTATTTCCCGATAGCACGGGCGTAATCAATATGGCCCGAATAGATATTGTCATACTGTTCGGTATTCAGAAAATCTTTCGCCAGATAGTACACGCCGTTACCTTGTACACTGATCCAGTAATTGCCTTCTTTATCCCGTTTTACCGACGTAACTCTTTGCCCTTTGAGTATCTGCAGGTCGTTATTAATGAAAAGGCCAACGGTTGTGCCAATAAACCAATTGCCATCATTATTAGAAGTTCTGTATATGCTTGCTTTGATTAAATCTTTATTAGTGAATTTGAGTAATAGCTGCTCGTCCATTGAAAAAATCCCTTTACTTGAATGTAACCATTCTTTTCCCTCGAATGATGAACAAGAATAGCGGCCATGTTTATTTATTGTTTTAGAAATGATATTGCAGGCAGTATCAATAACGAAAATAGATGAGTCGGGTGAGCGCAGCTCATATTTGTCGCCAGCGAGCTTGCGTGCGCTAATGACCCCGGGATACCGTAGTAATTCTGGAACTTTATCTTTTTTTATTTCAAAATAATATGTTTGTTCACCATGTATATTCAAAATGTAGTTATTGTAAAGAAATAAGAAAGTTAATGAGCTGTCTGCTCCAATTTCTATTTTTGTAAGGAAAGAGGAATGCTTGAAAGGGATTTTTAAAAATGGTGTGTTTTGCTCATTGTGAAATTTGCCGTCTTTATAAGAATAATAGCATAATTTGCCATTATAACAATTTGCCCATACACGTTGTTCTTTATCCTCCTGCATCCAGAAAACATCGTTATCGGGTAAGCCATCGCTGGTTGTGAATTTTTCAAATTCTATCCCATTATACCTTACGACACCTTTCTCCGTTGCAAACCATAAAAAATCATGGGTGTCACCGGTAATTGCATAAACGGTGTTGCTGGGCAGGCCATTTTCTACGGTATAATGCAACATCGGGAAGTTTTTTCCCGAAGAATTTATAGCCAGTGCTATAAAAGCGAATGTAAATATGCATTTCAACACTGCAAGACGCATTCTTACAGGTTTTTATTTTTAAAGAATGCCATAAGGCTTGTGGTCCTCCGCCGGCTTACGGGAATTTCGACATTGTTTGTCATTACTGCAAAAGCCCCCTCGTCTCCGTGAATTTTCTTTACGTGGTTACAGTTTACCAGGTAAGACCTATGTATTCTGCAAAACATTTCAGCGGGCAGCAACTCTTCGTATTCACTGAGCAGGTTGCTGGTTATAATACTTTTTTCAGATCTTCCATCTTTCAAATAGCACACAGATGAGTAGCTGCCCTTAGCTTCTATGTACAGGATATCTTTAAAGTCGACAATGTCAAAACCTGCATTATCTTTTAGCTTGATTTTGTCCAGTTTAGCATGAGTTTGCAGATTGTTTTGCAGCTTACTATATAATCCTTTTTCTTCCCATATTTGTGTGTATACAACACGCTCCCTCACTTTTCTGACCGCTGCCGATACTTCATCTATACTTATTGGCTTCAAAATATAATCTACGGCATTGAGCTTAAATGCCCTGACCGCATACTCATTATAGGCTGTTACAAATACAAGGTGGAAACTGAAAGGGTATATCCTTTCAAGAAAACTAAAAGCATCTTCCTGCGGCATTTCAATATCGAGGAAAACAGCGTCGGGCTTGTACTTATTTATTTGTTTTTCTGCATCGACAGTATTGTTGGCTATACCCAGAATGTTGACCTCGTTGGTATGCTCAAGAAGCGTTTTTTGTAAATTCAGACACGCATCGTGCTCATCATCCACAATAATGACATTCAGTTTTAAGGCCGTTTCGGTTACGCTGTTCATGTGATATAGTTAAGACGGTTACAAAAAAAACACATAAATTCTACTTTCCAATATTTTTTCTGGAATGATCGACAATAAACAGACGGATATTTAACAAAAAAAGTGAGGAAAAAAACCATTCAAATTGTTTAATTTGCATTAATATTTGAAGCCATGTCTTTACAGGGTAAAAAGATAATATTGGGTATTACGGGTAGCATTGCAGCCTATAAAACGCCGCAACTGGTACGGTTACTTATAAAGGCAGGCGCAACCGTAAAGGTACTAATGACCGGGGCGGCAAGAGACTTTGTGAGCCCTTTATCGCTGGCTACCGTTTCCAAACACCCGGTACTTGCCGATATATCCAGTGATAATAATTGGAATAATCATGTAGAACTGGGCCTTTGGGCCGATGCATTGATCATTGCCCCATGCAGCGCTAATACTTTAGGTAAATTATCTAATGGATTGTGTGACAATATCTTATGCGCTGTTTATCTTTCCGCCAGATGCCCTGTGTTTATAGCCCCCGCAATGGATGAGGATATGTGGCTGCATGCATCAACGCGCAGAAATATCACTAAGATACGCAGCTATGGCAACCATATTATCCAGGTAGGTCATGGTGAACTCGCCAGTGGTCTTACCGGCGAAGGAAGGATGGCTGAGCCGGAAGATATCGTTAATCACCTGGATCATTTTTTCTCTGAAGACAATAAACCACTTAAAGGAAAAAAAGCTTTAGTTACTGCCGGACCCACTTATGAGCGGATAGACCCCGTGCGTTTCATTGGCAACTTTTCGTCGGGCAAAATGGGTATAGCCATTGCTGAGGCGCTGGCTGACAAAGGAGCGGAGGTAACACTGATCCTTGGGCCATCGCATGAGCATACTTACCATCCGCTCATAAATACTACTCATGTGGAGACCGCCAGGGAAATGTATGAAGCATCTGCAAAGGCGTTCAGCCATGCAGATATAGCTGTGCTGGCCGCTGCGGTAGCCGATTATCGCCCACAGGAACAAGCAAATGAAAAAATAAAGAAGAAAGACGGCGAACTGACGTTAAAACTCGTAAAGACGGATGATATATTGGCGAGCCTTGGTAAAATAAAAAAGCCGTTCCAAACGTTAATAGGTTTTGCACTTGAGACCAATAATGAACTGGCCAATGCAACGGACAAGCTGGCAGAGAAAAACGCAGATATGATAGCGCTTAACTCACTGAAGGACGAGGGAGCGGGTTTTGGGCACGACACAAACAAAATAACCCTTCTGAAACGTGAAGGAAGCCCTGTAGTATTGCCTTTACTTAGCAAAGCTGATGCCGCAAAGGCTATTGTAGACCAAATTTTACAACTAAGACATGCTAAAACAACTGCGTAATATTCTTTGGGTTTTTCTGATCTGCACATGCGGCGTTACCGGATGGGCGCAGGAGTTTAATTGCAAAGTGACCCTGCGGCACGACAAAATAACCGGGGTTGATCAAAAAGTGTTTTCCGGAATGGAAAAAGCCCTGAACGACTTCGTTAATTCACATAAATGGACAACTGATGAATTCGCACCAAGTGAAAAAATAGATTGCAATATGCTCGTCAACCTGATCGGAAATAATGTGAACGGGGACATTGACGCATATTCTGCCACTATCAATATAGAGGCCTCACGCCCCGTTTATAATACAAGTTATACTTCGCCGCTTATCAACTACATTGACAAGGATGTTACCTTTCACTATTCCCAATTCAACACACTGAACTTTGATGATAACCAGGTATCAGGTACAGATCCTCTGTCTGCAAATCTTACTGCTATACTAGCCTATTACTGCTATATTATACTTGGGCTTGACTATGATAGTTTTTCTCCAAGTGGGGGTACCAATTATCTGAAAAAAGCCCAGAACATTGTGAATAATGCCCCCGACACAAGGGGTGTCAGCGGATGGAAAGCTGTAGAAAGCACCCGCAATCGTTATTGGCTGGTTGACCAGTTGCTCAATAACCGTTTTGAAGATGTGCGCACTTTCTGGTACACAATGCACCGTGAGGGTCTTGACAGCATGTCTGCCAAGCCCGCAGAATCACGTCAAAGAATACTGGTGAACCTGAAGAAACTGTACAATGTGAACAAAGAAAACCCCAATTCTATCTTACTCCAATTTTTCTTCAACGCAAAGAGTGACGAGATCATTCACTTACTGGCCCAGTCGCCCAAGCAGGAAAGACTGCCGTATGTAACTTTGCTCAGTTCCTTAGACGTACCTAATGCCGCAAAGTATAACGCTTACAGATAGCCTTTAACGTAAAGAAATGAAAAAAAGATCGAGGCTGCTATCTGTATTTTTCGTGTTACTTCTTGTGCTCGCAGCATGCAAACACGTCAATAATGAGCACCTGCCGCCTAAAACAATGAAGAAAATCCTGATTGATATGCACCTGGCAGAGGCATATAGCATAATGGCCAAAGATAGCCTGCACCGGGCTGGTGTTAAAAACTATGATTCGCTGGCCGTATGGTATAAAGATATTTTCGCGCACTACAAAATAACCCAACAGCAGTTTACAGAAAGCCTCAACTGGTATAAAGGCCACCCGGCAGAAATAGATAGTATTTATGCCGATATGCTGAGCACAGTTACCAGGTTACAATCAACTAAGCCAAATCCGAGGTAACCGGCAATACATTACAAAAATAATGTTGGTTGTTTTAGCGGGCTTCCATGTATTCATACTTTCCAAAGGTGCTGAAAGATGTGGAAAAATACATCCCGGTAAAATAATGGTTTGTTTAACTTTGCGGTCCATAACATACTAATGGATTCTTCAGTAAAAATATTTTCGGGTAATGCGTCCACTTACCTCGCAGAAAAAATAGCAAAAAATTATGGTAAACCGCTTGGCGCACTTACCATCCAGAGATTCAGCGATGGCGAATTTCAACCTGTATTCCAGGAGTCTGTAAGGGGGGATTATGTCTTTCTTGTGCAGGCAACGTACGCCCCGTCAGACAACCTGATGGAATTGCTGATGATGATAGACGCAGCAAGGCGTGCGTCTGCAGGCTATATCACTGCTGTTATTCCCTATTTTGGCTTTGCTCGGCAGGACAGGAAGGATAAGCCACGTGTAGCCATAGCCTCGAAACTGGTAGCTAACCTGCTGACCGTGGCAGGAGCTAACCGGGTAATGACCATGGACCTTCACGCTCCTCAAATACAAGGTTTTTTTGATATACCGGTGGATCACCTTGATTCTTCAGCAATTTTTATCCCTTATATCGAAAAACTTAAGATAGAAAACCTTATCTTTGCGGCCCCCGATGTGGGTAGTACCAACCGGGTGCGTGAAGTAGCGAAGTATTTTGAAGTGGACATGGTGATCTGTGACAAGCAACGCAAGCGCGCAAATGAGATAGCATCAATGACCGTGATAGGTGACGTGGCAGGCAGGAACGTAGTGCTGATAGACGATATTTGTGATACGGCAGGAACACTATGCAAGTCTGCTGCTATACTAAAGGAAAGGGGTGCTTTATCGGTACGTGCATTTTGCACACACCCTGTTCTCAGCGGCAAGGCTTATGAGAATATTGAAGGTTCACAGCTGGAAGAATTAGTAGTATGTGATACTATACCGCTAAAACGCCAGATTGATAAAATAAAGGTATTGTCGACCGGGGAACTTTTTGCAGTAGCTATCCGCAATACTTTTGAGAATAAGTCGATAAGTTCTTTGTTTATTCATAGTAACAGGAAATAATTAGCTGATTTGATTATTAGCTAATTGGCTAATCAATAAAGACTGTTTATACAAGAAAATCCACTCCTAAAGTAAAGCGAATTTGCACATTCTTAATTTGCACATTTGCATATTATTTAGGCCCTTTATTTTAAAAACGATTTCAACGACCGGATGTTCAGTGGATATGCGACCGGCGCTGAAAGAAAAAAAACAAAAAATGAAAAGCGTAAAAATTGAAGGAAAAAAAAGAAGCGAACTTGGCAAAAAAGCTACGCGCCAGGTTCGTTCTGAAGGAGAAGTACCGGCCGTGATCTATGGTGGCAACGAGACCATCCATTTCACCGCACCGGCAATTGCATTCCGTACATTGGTGTACACACCGGAATTCCAGTTGGCGGATATTTCTATTGATGGCAAGAACTACCAGACCATCATGAAAGACCTGCAGTTTGATGTGGTTACAGACGAACTGAGCCATGTTGACTTCCTGGAACTCGTAGAAGGCCGTAAAGTGAACGCAACATTGCCTATTAAGTTTCATGGCCAGCCACAAGGTGTAAAGGACGGTGGTAAACTGGAGTTGAAAATGAAATCGCTGAATGTGCGCAGCTTGCCGAAGCATCTTACAGAAAATATCAGCGTGGACATCACAAACCTGCAGTTGCACGGCAACATTCGCGTGGAAGATGTGAAAGCAGATAATATAGAGATACTTAACTCGCCACGTGTACCGGTTGCTTCAGTAGTAACTACGCGTGCATTGCGCCAGGAAGAAACTGCAGCAGCACCTGCAGCAGGAGCGGCAGCTCCGGCAGCCGCAGCGCCAGCAGCGGGCGGTAAAGCCCCGGCTACAGCAGCAGCACCTGCAAAGGAAAAAGGAAAGAAATAGTGATATAGCTATTTTAGTAAATAATAAGACCCCTGCTTATGGCAGGGGTTTTTGTTTTGCTCCAATACGAATAATAACAACGTCGCTATTATTTGATAATTTACATTTTTTAAAAAATATTTTAATTTTATTGAACAAAAACTAAATTTTATTAAAAATAGTATTATCTTTATGAAACAATATGCAAAAGAACCTTCCACATATTTGCCCAAGTTGCTCGTCAACACTGAAGGTTAAAAGCCTGGTATGTGAAAAATGCGCAACAGAAGTAACCGGCGTGTTCAACCTGCCACTTTTGGCAAGTCTTACCCAGCAGGAGCAGGATTTTATTGTTGCGTTTGTAAAGAGCAGCGGCAGCCTCAAGATCATGGCGCAGCAATTGGGTCTCAGCTACCCTACCGTGCGCAACCTACTCGACGATATTATCCTGAAAATTGAAACCAACCAAAAAAACCAAAAATAAGCTATATGAAAAAATGGCTCTTTAATCCTTTTATGTATATAGCGGGCACAAAGTCATTATTTATCGGTTTGGCGATAATGGCCGCAACTGCTACTATCGGTTTCTATAGCCACACACATTTTGATGGTGTGGTCGATATGCATAATGGCCGCATTTCCGCATTACCTTTCTATTTCTGGGAGCAATTAATTGATTGGGGAACAGTCGTTGTTATCTTTTTTATAACCGGTAAAATATTTTCAAAGTCTTCCATACGTTTTATAGATGTTGCAGGTACTATGGCCATGGCTCGTTGGGTTGCTATATTCAGTGCAGTCATTGGTTTTGGTATCAACGCCCCTAATGTTATGCCTCATAGCACAGATGATATACTGAAAGTGATCACCCCGTCATTTGTATTATTTGGACTTTTGTCTTTGGTTTTTATTATCTGGATGATAGCATTAATGTACAACGCATTCAGGGTATCGTGCAATATGAAAGGCAGCCAGGCAACCGGCTTATTCATTCTTTCTTTGATAATAGCTGAGATCATATCCAAGTTGGAGATCTACATTCTTTACTCCAAAACTATTTAAGTCATGAAAAAAATACTCATCGCGTGTTTCATTTTAGTGAATGCACCTGTTATCGCACAAACGAAAGCGGATTATGATGCCACTATGGACAAGTTTAAAAGCTACTATAATCAACATCAGTACGACAGCATTTATACTTTGCTTTCCGAGCATTCGCAGACCGTTATGCCGCTGGACAAGACGACACAGACATTCAGCGCTGTTAACGGGCAACTTGGCGCGATCAGGTCATGTGAATTCTCAAAAGAAAAAGACGGTTTTGACCTTTATAAGACAGAATTTGCCAGCACAACAATGACCATATCGTTGCAGCTTGACAAAAATAATAAGATTAATACGTTCCGCTTCCTTCCATACATACAGGATAGCACAAAGTCAAATTTCAATTTGAAGACATCTACGGGCACCATTTATGGCACCCTGACGATGCCAAAGGCCGAAAGTAAAGTGCCGGTAGTACTCATAATAGCTGGTTCCGGGCCTACAGACAGAAATGGCAACAACAACATGGGCCTAGCAACAAATGCGTACCTGATGCTTGCCGATTCATTACGGAAATCAGGTATTGCCTGCCTTCGTTACGACAAACGCGGAGTTGGCGAAAGTGCCGGAGCACTGAAAGATGAGCATAGCTTTGTTTTTGATGATATTATTACCGACGCGGAGGGCTTTATAAAAATGCTCAAGGAAGACAACCGCTTTTCAAAAATAATTGTGCTGGGCCATAGCGAGGGTTCTCTCATTGGTATGGTTGCTGCAAACAAAGAAAACACCAATGGTTTTATATCCCTGGCAGGTGGCGGAGAAAACATAGGTTCCATTATTGAAAAACAAAAAAAAGCAGAGTCTGAAGATGCAGCAGCAGAAACCAAAATAATCGTGGATAGCCTGAAGAAAGGATATGATGTGAAAAACGTAAGCCCGGAAATGCAATCGCTATTTCGCCCTTCAGTTCAGCCATACATGAAATCATGGCTGCGGTATGATCCGGCAATAGAGATCAAAAAACTAAAAATACCTATACTGATCCTACAAGGCACCACCGATATGCAAGTGGGTGTAGAGCAGGCAGAAATGCTTAAAAAAGCTAACGCCAGGGCAACCATGACCCTGATAAAAGGGATGAACCATGTACTAAAACACGCCCCGGAGGACAGGCAACAGAATGCCGCTACCTACGCTGAGCCGGACCTGGCGCTCAGCCCCGGACTGATGCAGGCTATTTTAAAATTTATTGATTGATTTACATCCTGGTCAAGCTATTTTGAATAGCAAACTGGATGTCATAAATTAGCTTCATTAAGAATCACAACCTGGAACATCTTAACGAAATACAATGGCTGCCAAAAAAGAGAAAAGTAGTTTTCCTGCTGAACAATTAGCCCTTTATGATAAGCTTATTGCCACAAACCCGGCAGTGGAGCGCAAAGGCGCTGCCATACCTTACACGTCCTGTAACGGCCATATGTTTAGCCAGCTCACTGAGGATGGTTCTTTGGCGCTGCGGTTGCCCGAAAATGAAATGGAAGCTTTTCTCAAAAAATATAAAGCAGGCCTGCATGTGGCCTACGGCATTACCAGGAAGGAATATGCTGTAGTCCCGGATGAATTGTTTAAAAAGACAAAAGAACTAAAAAAGTATTTTGACATCAGCTACGACTATGTAAAGAAAATGAAACCTAAACCAACTAAAAAATAAACCGCGGATTTGCTGAAATCATGATCTTAATCAGGAAATTAACTAACCATGGTCATTGTCAAACGCAAATGCACAAGGTACATTTGCCTATTCATAGACGAAAATTTTGGTTGCCCCGTTTCTACGGGGCATTTTCATCCGCCCGAAAACCGGGAGTATCTTATCTACACCAGGTATTCCGCCCAAATTGTTTTCATTACTTTTTTGGCAATCTCCATTGCATCTGTTTCATTGTCACCATAAACCACCAACCAATTCAAAAGATTTTTATCCCCCTGCCTGGATAGCTTGACCATCTCTTTATTATCAACAGCATCTAACTGGCGAGCGAACACCGGAATGTTATTTTCGAATATCACTCTATAACCTTTCACAGTACAAAGGTCATCAGTAAATATTCATAATAAAATGATAACTGTCAGATATTAAGATGAGATTCATCATTAAGCCTGCACTAAGAAATGCGGTAAAGCAGGCAATTCCTGTAGTGTTGCAAACGCTGATAAAAGCTTTGCAACACCACAGAAGTATTGGTTATTTGGCTTTAGCCTTAGGCTTAGCGACAGCTTTCGGCTGTGCTTTTTCTTGCTTCTGTTCCTGGCAGTTATAAATTACCAGTACATGATTAGCTGTATAACTTATCGTTGGTGTATTATCAATGACTTTGTACGATGCGGGAATGCTTTTCTTTATTTTATCCAGGTCAATGGAGTTAATACCATCTTTAGACTTTATTTTCTTAATGAATGTTATCATTTTATTATTTTTTGTTCCCGCAAAGGTATGGCCTGCTTACGAATTCCAATGTTAACTTTTCATACCCGCTTTGGAGCTTAGCAAAAACAGTTAAATGATTGTTACTGACTAATTATTATCATTTTATACTATTAAATTTGCGATATACATAAATCTTATGCACGAAGTAATTGCATCCTTTGATTACAATAATGAAGAAATACCGCAGGCCTGTTCCAACGTTTTTTATTTAGGTGTAAAAGTTATCGAGAAGGAATATAAGGCAGCCATTCATTGCAATATAAACGTAAACAAGCAAAAAAGTAAGGCGGAATTGCACCTGCTGGATGTGCCAAAACAACATTGGTTCATTGATACAAAATTACGTGAGACCATAGTATATAAATTAAGCACCCACCTGAAAATATGCCTTGACCAATTTGATCCCAACAGGACTATATCTGCTTAACTAGCCTTGGTATAATTGATCAGTACCGGCATGTAAAAAATACAGTGCCTGCTCTTTTGCAGGGTAACTAAATTCTTATATTTTTACCAGATGAAGAAATCACTGCTTATTCTGAGTTTGTTTCTTATAACAATTGTATTAATGAGCAGTTGCAGGTATGAAAAAACCTACTATCATAGCAAGCATGGCAGGATCAGGCATGTAAGAGCGGCGAGATACCCCGCATGGTTTGATGTACGGGAAAAAGGATATAGTAAAAGAACCCGTCGGTTAATGCGCAACTGGGATAGGTCGCAGCCACATTATTAGCTGTTATCAGGAATAGACCTGGTATTTTACTAATGAACCTGCGGCAAGACGGAATGAATAATATGCTTTATCTGCGATAGCAGTTGACTTAATGATAACCCGGCGATAAAGCTAAGGGCAGCCATAATAAATCCGGCGACCGCGAGTATGCGATACACTTTTATCCCTACAAGTTTTTTACTGTTAGAATTTACTTTATCATGAAGGTATTCGAAAGAATATTTCTCAATGAGTTGTTTTTGTTCAATACCCTTTACCAGTTTATTATATTCGGTTGTTGCATTGTCTAATATAACAGTCCACGTTTTGGGATCGCTATCTGGTACAGGTTCTATCACCTGCCACCTTTTAAATTTATCAATAGTGTTTTTAAACAATGCCCTGCGGTCCTGCTTATTTAAGACCGGCACAATACCCTTCTCCTGCACCTCTGTATATGATAAAGACCTGTGCTCAATAAAAGCTTTCAGCAAAACCATTTCATCTATATAATTACGCTCCATTGCTTTGTGTGATACGCAAAACAAATTTAAGAAAGTATAAGTGTCATAATTTACCTTTTTGTTATTTAATTTCTTCTTCCTACCTATATTTTACTGTGAAATAAAATATGTTATTTTATTATTATGGTACAGTTTTTACATAACAGTTTATAAACAAAAAATATGAAAAAAACTACTCTTTACATCGCATTCGCAACGTTTATCATCGGTTTCACTGGCTGTGCCGGTAGTGGAACAACATCATCCAGTGACAGCACGTCTAACTCGGCAACGACCAGTCAAATGAATCCAGGCGATTCGTCTGTGACTACTACTACGACGACAACCGTGACCCATCACCGGTATAGTGGCAACTTTGTTCCTCAAACCACCACCAAATACCTCGACCTTCGAACCAATAAGAAAATAACGGTTCGTATTGATACGGTCCGTGGCGAAGTAGTAAATGCGGAAACTAACGAACCTGTAGACTTATTCGTTGAACCGGCTACTCACGACACCATTTACGGACAAACCGGAACTGTGGTAAATAATTACATAATACGTGACGACAACGGAGGATACAGAGTTGATACCGTAAGGATAAATACAGTAGAACAAGTACCCGCTGCCGCCGGGAAAGAAAAAATAAAAGAGAAAGACAATGGAGAAAAAATGAAAGAGAAGACAAAATAACCTCAAAGTCTTTAACTCAAAGTGCAGGGATCACCAGATGCCTGCACTTTGTTTTTAAGGTTAGTCGGCCAGATATTATTCATCCCCATTCTCTATGCCAAATTTTTTGTTGAGCACATTGACAATGAGTTTTATAGATTCTTTTGTGAGTGGTTTGATCAGGTAGTACTCAACATTAGAATTTGTCTGTGCCCTCATCATATCGTTCTTGTTGATCGAAGAAGACAGGATGTGAACTTTAATACGGCTCTTTATATCTACGCTCAGTTTATCAAATTCATCAAGGAATTCCCAGGCATTCATAATAGGCATACTAATGTCTAGCAGCAGAATTATTTTTTCATCACCGGGGGTTGAATATTTGGCAATAATATAGCTTAAAGATAGGAATGAACCAGCCTCCGCGAATGCCAAACAAAATATCAAGGCGCTGGGCGTTATCAGTGCGCATAACATCATACAAATAATCCCGCCGGCCCTGTGTGAATCCGAACAGGCCATCTAAACCGATAGTATAATTAACCAGTTTATTCTTCGCAAAATGCGAATATCCCACATATGCTTCTACAAAAACGCCGTTTGTCAGGCGGTCATACCCTTTCAAATAACTGCCGCTTAATTGGGGCACCGTTTTGTCCTTATCAAAAATATCTATTTTATGTTGTATAAACCCAACCGTCCCCAATACTGTAAGACCGTCATTGGGATGTTGCTTTGAGTATGCAAATATCTTTCCAAAGGTCAACCCGATGGCGTATCCACGCTCATATACCGGAACACCTATACGTTGCCCGCTTGAGTTTATAAATTCATACTCATGGGTGTTGTACCCCGAATACCTGTCCCGGATATTTATCATTAAAGAATCTTGCTTTACCACCCCGCCCAGTATGAAATCGCACTTTACACCAAATAAAAAATTTGACTTGGTCTTATACAAAATCTGGGGCCCTACCCGGTAACTATCACCGAAACGTTTTGCCATGTCGGCTGCAGGTATGTCAAAATCACCATTAGCATTTATAATAAAACCACTTTTAGATTCCGGTGCAGCAGCCGTCCCAAATAACTTGTCTTTATTCTGGGCAGACGCACAGATCACTAACATGGAAAAGAAAAGAGTAAAAATCTGCAACCTCATATTAATGCCTATTCTGAAATGTGAAAATATGCCAAATATTGAATCCTGTAAAGTGTATAAGTAATTTTTAACGTTTTATGCCGACATATCCTATCCAAGCTTTTCCTCCAGTTCCATTATATGCTCAAATGACCTGTCGTATTCTTTGTTCAGCTGGGCAAGCCGTTCACTATGCTTACGGTACTGCTCATCCACTTTCAGAAATTCCTGCTTGTTAGAGTAAAATGCCGGATCAGCCAGCTTGGCTTCAAGGTCTACAGTATCTACCTTCAGTTTATTTATATCCTCCTCCAGCTTCTGGAAGATCTTTTGTTGTTTCTGCAGTTCTTTACGCAATGCATTTAACTGGTCGTTATTTACATTGGTTTTGGGTGCGGGCTTTTCTTCCTTCTTTTCCGCCGGCTTTTTCTCAGCGGCCTTAGGTAGTGCAGCCCCGGCAGCAGCTTCCCGCTTTTGCTTATCATGATACCAGGTATTCCACTCGTCATACCCGCCTACGAACTCCTTTATTTCCCCATCTTCTATATTCCATATCTTATTAGCCGTCTGGCTGATAAAATAACGGTCATGCGATACAATGATGAGCGTGCCTTTATATTTATTAAGTGCTTCAATGAGCATCTCTACAGATTGCATATCCAGGTGGTTGGTAGGCTCATCCAGCAGCAGGAAGTTGCCTTTTGCGGCTATTACCTTCGCCAGCGCCACCCTCGCTTTCTCCCCGCCTGACAGTACCTTTATCTTTTTAAACACATCGTCGCCGCTAAACAGGAAGCAACCCAATAGCTGCCTTAACTCCAGTTCATTCTTACCACTGCCACATAGCTTCATTTCTTCCAGTACCTCATGCTCCACGGTCAGGGCCTCCAACTGGTGCTGGGCATAAAAGCTTTCTTCCACATTATGCCCCCATTTACGGTCACCTTCATAAGATTCACTACCCGTTATAATGCGTAGGAGGGTAGATTTACCCTTGCCATTTGCTCCTATTAGCGCTATTTTGTCGCCACGGTTTATTTCCGCGCTGGCATGCTCTAATATTTTCAGATCGCCAAAACGCTTGCTCACATCCTTTAGTTCACAAATGATCTTACCCGGCTGCACCGCCACATCAAAGTTGATGTTCATCATCGGTATACTAGAGTCAGGCGCTTCAATGACGTCCAGTTTATCCAGCCGTTTTATAGCACTTTGGGCAGCAGCAGCCTTGGTAGCCTTTGCCCTGAACCGTTCAATAAACCGTTCCTGCTGGCGTATATATTCCTGCTGGTTTTCAAACGCACGTTGTTGCAGCACCATACGCTCCACCTTTTCCTTCTGGAAAAAAGTATAGTTGCCGCTATACTGCACAAGGTCGCGCTGCCATACCTCTACTATCTTGGTCACCATACGGTCCAGGAAATACCGGTCATGCGAAACAATGACTACACTGCCGGGATAGCTGATGAGGTACCGTTCCAGCCATTCAATAGATGGCAGGTCAAGGTGGTTGGTAGGCTCATCGAGCAGCAGCAACTCAGGTTGTTGCAGCATCATTTTAGCCAGCAGCACGCGCATACGCCATCCACCGCTAAACTGGTCATAAGGCCTTTGCAGGTCGGCTGTAGAAAACCCCAACCCTTCCAGCACTTCGGCAGTCTTGTGCTCCATTTCATACCCGCCTGCCACTTCAAAATCATGAAGGGCATGGCTATAATCGTCCAGCAAGTCTGGGTCATCAGGCTTATCCTCTAATTCCTTTATAATACGCTCCATCACCTTTTCTACCTCATGCGCTTTCTCAAAAGCTTGCATACCCACTTTAAGGATAGAATCATTGGTAGAAAAACTGAGCAGGTCCTGGTTAAAAAAGCCTAATGACACATCCTTCGGCTTATTAATAACCCCGCTATCTATAGTATATGCGCCGGTCATCAACCGCAATAAGGTAGATTTACCTACGCCATTGCTGCCTACCAGCCCTATTCTTTCACCGGTTCCTATCTGCCAGCTTGCATTCTCGAGTATCGCCCTTGCACCAAAAGAAAACGTAATATTTTGTAATGACATCAACATAAGTGCGCAAAATTACAAAGCTTGCGGTTAGCATTGAATGTTACTTTACTTTTGCAGGGAAATTTTTTTTCTTATGCGATCATTATATATAGTATTTACCTGTTGCATATTGGCTTTTACAAGTTGTATCGGAGGTAATAACAGCACTACAACCACAGCGGATTCAGCAAAAACAGCACCAGCCCCAAAATTACAGCCCCAAAGTAAGCTGAATGAAAAAGGTACCGCTGCTTTAATGGCTGTAGTGTCGAAATACTACGACCTCAAAAATGCATTAGTGGCTACCAAGGCCAGTGATGCCGACCATGCCGCTGACCAATTAAAAACAATGGCAGACAGCATGCTAGCTTTTCTGCAAACCGACTCCGTAAACAAAGTATTATTGCAACCTTTCTTAGACACCATTATGATGCAATCCAAAGCGGTAACTGCCGTTATGGATGAAACCTGTGAGAAGAAACGCCTGGCATTCGGCACCATTTCCAGTGCAATATATGGGCTGGCTAAAAAAGCAGAACTTAAAAATGCAGGCGTCTATCATGAATACTGCCCCATGGCATTTAATGAAAAAGGTGCTTCATGGCTAAGTGCCGAAAGTGAAATAAAAAATCCTTACTTCGGTAAGAAAATGATGGAGTGTGGCGAAGTTACAGATAGTCTGTAACGGCAGCATGTTTTTGATCTGAGTTTTTGATCGTATAGAGAATTAAACTGAGCTATTTGTTATGACAGCCTTATTGAAAACTATCACCTGCTGCCCAATTTTGTTCTTGCTGGTATTGTTCTCACCGGTGACAATATTTGCCCAAAAGTCATCACTCAGTGGTTATATGCGTGATGCAGCAACAGGCGAAACCATCATAGGAGGCAATATCTATATCAAGGAACAAAGCCAGGGTGCCGTGAGCAATAACTATGGTTTTTATTCAGTCTCTGTTCCTCCGAGCACCTACACCGTTATATTTTCCTATGTCGGTTATACTTCGTTGGTACAGCAAATGGACCTCACCGCCAATGTCTCTTTCAACGCAGAATTACTTCCCTCAACTGAATTAAAAGAGGTTCATGTAACATCAGACCGCAAGGATGCCAATGTAAAGAATACGGAAATGGGCACTGTATCCCTTTCTATTGAAAGGATAAAAACACTTCCCGTGCTTTTCGGCGAAGTGGATATTCTTAAAACGCTACAACTCCTTCCCGGGGTGCAGTCAGCCGGAGAAGGCAACTCTGGTTTTTATGTACGCGGTGGCGGCCCCGACCAAAACTTAGTGCTGCTCGATGATGCTACTGTATATAATACCGGCCATTTGTTTGGCTTCTTTTCCGTGTTCAATTCTGATGCTATAAAAGATGTAACACTGATCAAGGGCGGTGCCCCTGCCAACTACGGCGGACGCTTGTCGTCAGTAGTAGATGTGACCATGAAGGACGGCAATATGAAAGAATATCATGCCGAGGGTGGCATAGGCCTTATCGCATCGAGGCTCACACTTGAGGGTCCGATAAAGAAAAATAAAGGCTCATTCATGCTCGCAGGCCGCCGCACCTATATCGATGCACTCGCGCGGCCATTCTCCAGTAAGCTAAAAAACTCAGGCTATTATTTTTACGACCTTAACCTAAAGGC
>Ga0206806_1046_pt2 | contig 18990 bp, 20 predicted proteins | sample Alteio_BWOrgCont_60_FD_152911 | JGI IMG/M metagenome (GOLD analysis project Ga0206806, IMG submission 152911) | Enriched cells from forest soil in Barre Woods Harvard Forest LTER site, Petersham, Massachusetts, United States -... | ecosystem: Environmental > Terrestrial > Soil > Temperate forest >... | reverse complement strand
TGATGAGTAACGCTGATGCATTGATGTATAAAGATAGACCGTTGGCTGCACGCTTGGATATTGGTGCACCATCGAACATTCAGTTTTTTTTAAATGATGACAGTTCGTTATGATCTCAATGCTTCTCTCATTCTTTTTTTCAAAATTTTAGGATTTTCTTCATATGGAATTTGTTTAATGTTAAGACCCTTCATGAGTTTTCTTGTTTCTTCTGGTGTAATAAGGCGTTCTATTGCATCTTGGAGCCATTGTTTAATCACTTCTTTTTTATACACAGTTAAAAGACTTGCTATTATTGCAGTTGCAACGAACACTTTTTGTTGATCAGTCCATGCAGATACGGTACTCATGATTGAAGATGGGATATTGATTAATCCGGTGAATGAATCGATCATTCCTTGATAGATATTGTATAAAGTGCTTTGGGTCCAGCTGGTAATGGATGAGGTTGGGGCTTCTGAGCAAAAATTCATGGAAGAAATGCCTAGAGAAAGGGCCATTGTAAGCATAATTTTAATTGTTTTCATTGTTATACTCTCCTTTTTTACGGTTTTATATTCAATTAGAGTATAACAAGTATTTTTTGAGTAAAGCAATGGTTTTTTAATGATGTTTTTAAAAATTCTGATTGTTACGGTGTTTACACGAATGGATGACATAATCTGCAGAGTACACACCACTCCCTGCAATTAAAAATCCAATAACAATGTATAAACAAAGCGCGGGAAATGCCCACACGGTAAAAGCATCACCTTTTTGAAGATGGAATTGTAATGCAACAATTAAAAGAAAGATGAGAGGTAAAGAAGCAATGCGTGTCCAAAGTCCCGTTGCGTATGCAAGACCACCACATAATTCTGTCAGTGCTGCAAGGTATCCAAATAATAAATATCCATGCGTAATGCCAAATAATGATATTGCGCTACCAATTTGTGTAAGATTTGCAGTTCCAGAAAACAGTTTGTTGTAGCCGAAGATAGTTAACATCATGCCAAAACCGATACGCATTAAAGTTAATCCAACATGTTGTAAGTTTGCAGAATTATGCATTGTCCACTGTATTATTTTGTTACACATACTCATCCTTTTTTATGATTTTTGGCAATCATACCATCTTGTACTTTTTTTTTAAAGATATGTAGTTTTTAATATTCATATATTGCTTCCAAGAGTGCTGGTTTACAGCTAAATGATGAATATAATTCGATATATTCTCCTCTAGAATCTCTTTTATGCCAATAACGGGTATAATTTCCAAGATAATTGGTAGGAAGGGTGATATGCCATTTACCTCGTTTTTTTTCTGATACTTGTTGATGTATGTAGCCATATTCTTTTTCTTGTTGTTCGATAGCATTGATAATAGATAGAGAAAATGAATCAGTTTTATTTTTTCTGATTTTTGTTATTGTTGGAAGATCGGTAAATTCATGGTGGGTATCGGAATTGTTTTTTGGTGGGTGTATCATATCTAAAACTGTTTCTTTACCAATTTTTTTAATTTTTTTCCACACAATTAATTTTTCTATTTCACTCAGTGAACCAGCAAAACAAGTATCTTTGAGCATTCCTTTGGTTGAACACGTTGAAAATAATAGCGTCATGAGTGGCAACAATATAATAGGCTTCACGATGATCCCCCTTGTTTTTTAGGTTTTTTTTAGGATCTGTAGAGATTAGTTGGAATTATACCGAATGAAAAGGATAATTGTCACGATAAAATTTTGACGAACGCTGTTTTTGTGATACTATAAAAATAATCTTTTCCTCCGTCGCTCCCATCCTTCGCATAAAGCTTCGGAGGGCACGGAAAGCTATGGAGGACGCCGTAATTCCTGCTTTTCAGGAGCTCTTATTATGAAAATTACAGTTTTTCGTGTATAAAACACACTTTTTTATTATATTTATCATATAGTTATGCGTAAGTTTTTTACTTATGCGATCTTTTTTTTACCACATTTTTTATATGTTTCAGAGGAAAAACATGCACAATAATATTGTCCGGTTTAAGGATATTTTTTGTAAATTGGTTGCTACAAATCTGTGTATTGCGCGCGAACATATCTTTTCTCAAATTATTAATTTATACATTTGGACGAGTTGCACATTGATAATTATGGGATATATTATGCAAAATTTTGGTCTTGCGACTAATTATGGATGTTTCCAGTTTGCATCGATTGTTGGAGTGGTTGGACTTTTTGAAGTGTATAATACAGCAGCAAAAAATATTATGGATATTGATAATGATCGTACCATTTCATATTATTTGACGTTGCCAGCACGACCAGCTACTGTTTTATTGGCTACAGTTTGTTCATATGCAATTGTTGGTTTATTGTTAACGATTGCTGTTTTGCCACTCGGCAAATTACTTTTTTATAATAGTTTTAATTTTGCGCAGGTCTCTTGGTTTACATTTGTCATCACCGCTGTTTTGGCAAATATTTTTTTTGGAATATTTATGATCGCGGTAGTTGCACAAGTTGGCACTATTTCTAAAATGCGTAATGTGTGGTCCCGTTTTATTTGGCCATTGTGGGTTTTGGGATGTTATCAATTTTCATGGAAAGCTGTGTATGCGGTTTCAGCACCATTCGCGTATCTTCTTTTATGCAATCCCGTGTTGTATGTCATGGAAGGAATGCGCGGAGCGTTATTAAGTAATCCAGACTGTTTACCATGGGGATTATGTGTTGTTGGTTTATGTTTTTTTATCGTGGTTGGTTGGCATTATGCATATTATAAAATGCAACGATTACTTGATTTTGTATAGATAAGGAAATTATATGAATAATGTTTTGTTAAGAATAAAAAATATAAAAAAAAGATATGGTACGAAAGAAGCGCTGAAAGGTGTCTCTCTTGATATTTACAAAGGTGAAATTCTAGGTCTACTTGGTGTGAATGGTGCTGGTAAAACCACACTATCATCAATCATTGCAACATTGCATCCACCAACAGAAGGTGATATTGAATGTGAAGGTGTCTCAATTTATGATGATATTGCAACATATCGGTATAAAATTGGATTCTGCCCGCAAAAACCAAATCTTGATCCTGCACTGACACTTGAACAAAATTTACGCTTTTCTGGAAGTTATTATGGAATGACGGATGCGGAAATTACGCAACGTCTTAATTTTTTAATCAGTCAACTTGGGTTACAAGAATATTTGCATCAAAAGGCGAATGTATTATCGGGTGGTTACAAACAACGGTTTATGATTGCACGCGCGTTAATGCACAATCCGCAGCTTGTTATTTTGGATGAACCAACCGTTGGTCTTGATCCTCATATCAGAAGACAATTGTGGCAGCAGATTAGAGATTTAAAAGAGTTGGGAGTTACAGTCATTTTGACAACTCATTATCTTGATGAGGCTGAGCAACTTTCTGATCGCGTGTGTGTTCTTGATAAAGGATTGATTAAATTGGTTGATACGCCTGATAAATTAAAAGCTGATTTTAAGATGGAAAATCTTGAAGATGTGTTCATTGCGTTGGTGGGAAACCCATCTAATGATGCGTGAGGAAATGTATGTATAATATTTTTCGGTTCGCCGACATTTTTTATAAATTAACCACAACTCGTTTTTATATAGCACGTCAAGAATTGTTTGGTAAAGTTATCAATCTTTATATTTGGGTGTTATGTTCATTGGTAGTCATGGGATATGTCATGCAGGGATTTGGACTTGCAACCAATTATGGGTGTTTTCAATTGGCGACAATTATGGGAACAGTAGGTTTGTTTGAAATCTATGGTAATGGTTTTAGATGTATGATTGATTTTGAAGGTGATCGCCATATCAGTTATCTATTCACATTACCAACGCGGCCATCAGTTGTTTTGTGGAGCATGATCACATCATACGTATTGATGGGTATTATATTAAGTTGTTTTGTGTTGCCGTTTGGGAAATTGATTCTTTTTAACAGTTTTAGTCTTGCTGATGTATCTTGGATAAAGTTTGCGATCATAACAGTGATTGCAAATATTTTTTATGGTGTGTTTACCATCGCAGTCACAGCGCATGTTGGTGCGATTTCTAAGATGGAAAATGTATGGACTCGTTTTATATTTCCTCTCTGGTTTATGGGAGGTTTTCAATTTTCATGGGAATCAATTTACAATCTTTCGCAGCCATTAGCATATGTTCTTTTGGGTAATCCAATTTTGTATGTGATGGAAGGAACACGTGCTGCATTGTTGGGGCAAGAGGGTTGTTTGCCATGGGGAATATGTTGTGTAGCATTATCTGGATTTACCGTTGTTGGTTGGTTTTATGCAAAATATAAAATGCGGCGATTGCTTGATTTTGTGTAACATTATTTTGTACAAGAAGTGATATAACCCTTCGACAAGCTCAGGGCGAGCGGGGAAGTGGGTTATTACTTTTTGGAGACATATATGAAAAGCTGGCTGAATAGAAATATGATTGGTTTTTGTTCAGCCAGCTTTTTTGGTGATTGGTGTCATGAAATGACAACCGGTATTTTGCCAATGTTTGTTGCGCAATTAGTTGGGCCAGCGTACGCACCAGTTGCATTAGGATCCATTCAAGGTGTTGCTGATGCAGCTGCTACGGTTACAAAATTATTGTCAGGTTGGTTGGCTGATAGAGTTCCTTATTATAAACCGTTTTTAATTGTTGGATATGGTCTGGCGGGAATGTTTTTGATGTTAATTGGAACAGCACATTCGATTGGTGCTGTTTTTGTGTATAAAGTAGGTGCATGGTTTGTAAAAGGTATTAGAGAGCCGATGCGGGATACATGGATTGCTAAAATTGTTCCACCTGCTTTTTATGGACGTGCTTTTGGTTTGCAGCGCGCATGGGATACGTTTGGCGCATTAATTGGTCCATTATCAGTATTTGTTTTGTTGAAGATGAATGTTTCACTCTCATCAATTTTTTTTATCGCAGGTGTGCCTGCGTTTTTTTCTGTACTTTCAATTGTGTTTTTAACGCAAGAAGAAACACCTCAAAAGAGTTCTGGTCATGCCTTACATTTTATTGAGCAGATTAAAGCACTACCATCAGAGTTTATATATTTTTTATGGATTATGTTCTTATTTGGCGTTGGAAATTTTAATGCTGCATTACTTATTTATCGCGTTCAGGATCTATTTGGACAAGGTCATTCATTTATTATTGCAACAACGCAAGGTGTTCTTTTGTATGCATTTTTTAATATTATTCGTGCATGTGGTGAATTTGGCATGGGAACATTGAGTGACTATGTTGATCGGAAAAAATTGTTGGCAATTTTTGGTTTTGGTTTTTTTGGAATTACGGCACTTGGTTTTGTGGTAAATACAACATCTTTATGGTTTTGGATGTTTTTCTTTGGATGCGCGGGAATGAGTGCAGGAACGGTTAAAGCATTGGAAAAAGCTCACGCTGCCTATATTTTGCCAGAAGAAGTACGTGGCACAGGAATGGGAATATTACAATCTGTTGATGGAGTGGGTGATCTGATTTCCAGTCTTGTTGTGGGAATGTTGTGGTCTACCGTTGCTCCTGCTGCTGGTCTTATCTATGCAGCTGCATTAAGTTTTATATCTATGGCGCTTTTACTAAAATTTTGATATAATCTTTTTAGTAATTATTTCATAATTTTCCGTAGGGGGGCGCTATATGCAAGAAATCAATGTTTTGATAGAAATTCCTAAAAATTCAATGGTCAAGTACGAAGTGGATAAAGATTCTGGTATATTGCACGTAGATCGCTTTATTCATACCGCAATGGGTTATCCGTTTAATTATGGTTATTTACCCGATACGTTATCAAAAGATGGCGACCCTGTTGATGTTATGGTTATCTCAACACACCCAGTTCAAGCGGGAGCATTATTACCGTCTCGTGTAATTGGCATGCTAGAAATGGAAGATGAAGCGGGCATTGATAACAAAATTATTGCAGTTCCTTCTACAAAAGTTGATCCTTTCTATGCAAGCGTTAGAGATTTATCTGATCTGAGTGAAGCAACGCAAAAATTAATTAAGCATTTTTTTGAGCAGTATAAAGATACTGAGCCAGGCAAATGGACCAAGGTGAAAAATTTCTTGGGTAAAGATGCTGCGTGGCGAGAAATTGAAGAGAGTAGAGTTTAATACATGAAAAACAGGAGCGTTATTTTTGTAATAACGCTCTTTTTTTATTGTGTTACGTATTCTGTCAATTTTTTTGAATATTGCATTGTTGATACATCTCGCAAAGAGTTATATCCGCATGCAACTTCTCATCCATATCGCACATGTATGATGCATGTGTGGATTCCCAACCCTTCGATACATTTTTGTAAAGCAAAATACCCTTTAATTCTTTTTTCACACGGACTTGGTGGAACCTATAATGGCATGACGTATACTAATCTGTGCAACAATATTGCATCACATGGTTATGTTGTAGCGAGTGTTTCACACACATATGCATGTAAACCAATACAGTTTCCTGATGGTACACAGTCACCATATCTGTTTCCTTCTCGTGCTGTTCATTTTCAGAGCAACAAACATATGTTTGATATTGAAACGGATATGTGGGTTGCTGATATGATATGCGCGCTTGATGAATGCGCACGTTATAATGTGTGCAAAGATAATCCGTTGTATGATGCTATTGATATGTCACGTGTTGGTATTATTGGTCATTCACTTGGTGGTTCAACAGCACTTCAAGTGTGCCGCACTGATGACCGTGTTGAAATTGCTGTTAATCTTGATGGTCCATTGTATGGCACTGGTTGTCATATGCCTTTTAATAAACCAATATTGTGTATTTTTGGTTCATCTGTTCTGCCGGGACAAATTACATCACTGGGCACGGTCCCTCATCATGCTGTATTTTTTTGGCGACACTGTTTTAATATGATGTGGTTGCCTGCTTTGCAGAAATTTATTGCATCATCACTGCAAATAGAAACAGTAATTATTGATGGTGTTATTCATGACACATTCAGTGATTATGCATTTACTCCTGATCCAGCGATACAAAAATGGTTACTTGATGGTGCTGCAGGGCAGGAAATGATTTGCAAATATGTGTGTGATTTTCTTGACCGTTATTTTTTACATTCATAAACAACAGTGTAATCGTACGGAGATGGTGTTACAGTGTGATCATGCGCAGCGATTTTTTTGATGTCTGAAAACCCAACTTCTTTGAGTAATGCATCCATCTCTGCTGGGTGATATAATTTGATCTGAAAATATTCCATTTCTGTTTTTACTATTTCTGTTTGGTTGATAAGTTCATAACGGCATATGACTGTTGCGATATTATTTTCGATGGGCAATGGCAATGTGCTGCACATGATGATGTTGCCATCATTTTTTTTGTACGCTTTTCCTTGCCATACGCCAACTTTATCAGGAACTGCATACATTGTTTCCACATCAAAGACAAATGTGCCGCCAGCTTCTAAAAGTGAATATATTTTTTGCAAACATGTTTTGATCTGTTTTACATCTAAAAATAAGCAAAAAGAGCTGTCAGGGATAAAAATGAGATTGTATTTTTGAATGGTAGGAACATCTTCTAAAAACTGTTCCCATACATGTGGTTTGAGGTTTTTGTGTGCACATTTATCATGCAATGCTTTGAGCATGAATGGTGATGCATCAAAACCTGCAATATCAAATCCTTCTTCAAGATAGGGGATCAGATATCTTCCTGTGCCGCACATTGGTTCTAGAATTTTGCCTTGTGCTTGTGCAAGATAATGATAGAAGAACGCATACTCTTTGCGCGAGGCGATTGGTTTATCTGCATCAAAGAATTCGGTGCATAGATTGAGATAGAGGGTTGGTTTATTCATAGTGTGAGTGTTATATTTTTTGTATAAACTCTGCAATAATTTTCTTTAAACCAATCTTAAATCTAACTGATAAATGAATGTCGCCGTTTGTTTTTTCTTCAATATCTTGAACGGTTCCAATTCCGTATTTTGCATGTTTTACGGGCTGATTCTTTTTCCACGAGGTGCTAGAAATATTTGAAGTTGTTTCGCGCTGCGCAGCTAATTGTGTTTGTGCACCCTTACTACTACGCCAAGGCTCCGTAGTACTTGTCGATATACTTTCCTTTAAAAAAGCGGCCCTGCCCTCCGTAGCCTTGTGCGAAGGAGGGGAAGAGGGAACGTATATATCGGTGCTTCTAGCTTTCACCCCCAACCAATCAGCAAAAAACTGATGTGTTTGCGTTGCGCTCCAATATGAACAATCTTCTTGTGGTAATAAATTGTTTGGTATTTCACGCAAAAAACGTGAAGGTAATTGATCAACCATTTGGCCGTATGAGTAGCGATGTTTGACGTAAGAAATAATTAAATGTTCTCGTGCTCGCGTGATGCCAACGTAAAAAAGACGCCGTTCTTCTTCAAGTGCACTGTTGGACATGAGTGAACGTGTTGTTGGAATAATGCTTTCTTCAACTCCTGGCAAAATAACCATATCAAATTCTAAACCTTTTGCTGCATGCAATGTCATGAGTGAAACTGCATGCTTATCGCGATTTTGTTTATTCATCTGATCTTGCATGAGTGCAACTTCATCAAGGAACGCAGTGATTGTTGTGATGCCTGTTGTTTCAAAGTGATTAAGTGCATCTAAAAGTTCTTTAATATTATCAAGACGAACTTGCGCTTCGGCTGGTTCTTCACTGTTTTTGATGTAGGTTAGATATTTTGTATGCAGAATAATTTGTTCAATTGCTTTGCTTGGTGAACTTGCAGGCTCAATACCGTCAAACATTTCAGCAAAGGCATGTAAGATTGCAGCCTTGGTAGTTCCTAAACTGCCATTTTCTGTTAATTGTTGAATAATATCGCGCCATGTTGCAAATGGTTGTTGTGACCACTGTGCGTAAAACGTAGCTTCAAATTTATCACCTAATCCACGAGCAGGGATATTAATAATGCGGAAAAAAGAGGTGCGGTCAAATGGGTTGGCAATAATTTTAAGATACGCGAGTAAATCTTTAATTTCTTTACGTTCGTAAAATTGAATACCACCAATGATGCGATACGGAATTGAATCTTTGAGTAACGCTTCTTCAAGTGCGCGTGATTGTGTATGTGTGCGATACAATATGCCGATATTATTAAGGCCGTATTTTGATTTTGCAACAAGTAACAGTTGTGTAATAGCACGCGCTTCTTGATATTCGGTTAAACAGAGCATTTTGTATGCGCGGTTGCTTCCTTTTTTTTCTGACCACAACTCTTTGGGTGTTCTGTGCGTATTGTTTTGTATGGTATGGTTTGCAATCGTTAAAATTTGCTGCACGGAGCGATAATTTTGTTCGATGGTGATAACAGTTGTATTTTCAAAAACTTTTTTAAAGTGCGCCATATTTGTTGCGTTAGCACCGCGCCATGAATATATTGACTGATCTTCATCACCAACTGCACATACTGAATCAATTGCAAGTGTGTTGTCAGAAAGTGCCATGGCTTTAAGTAGTTCGTGTTGCACGCTGTTGGTGTCTTGATATTCATCAACCAAAATGTGACGAATTTTTTCCTGAAACTTATTTTTGATTACATTGTTTTTTTTGAATAGTCGTAAAGCTTCAAGTAATAAATCATCAAAATCTAAAGCCTTTGATGCTCGTTTTTCTGTTTCATATGCATTGTAAATCTCGGTAAGCATAGGATGCGTGAACTGTTCTGTTGCCGGATGTGATGGGTCAACGGTATGATTTTTCATTTGCGAGATTTGATATGAAACATTTTTTGCAGTGAACTGTTTTTGTAATCCGTTGCGCTGTAAAATCGCTTGTAACATTTTCTGTTGATCATCACTATCTAAAATAGACATGAATTCATTGGGCAGATATTCCTGGTATTTTTTGAGTAGTTGCACGCAGTAGGAATGAAATGTTCCAATAAAAGGGAGGTTTGTTTGATTACCTAAAAATGTTGCAATACGCTCGCGCATTTCATGTGCAGCTTTATTAGTGAATGTGAGTGCGATGATTGATGATGGACTAACATTTTTATTCACAATTAAATGTGTGATACGTGCAGTAATAACGCGTGTTTTACCTGAACCTGCACCGGCAACAACAAGGACTGGGCCTGTTTCATGATACACTGCTTTTTGTTGTGATGGATTGAGGTTGTTTTGGAGGAAGGTGTTAAAAGTGTCGCGCATTATTTTTTGCCTTGTTGTTTGTTGATCATCAATGATAATTAATTAGTTTATATTCGATGGTGATTAGTTCAAGGAATAAAGCAAAAATTAATTACCTCGCCGCGAATTCTTCATACGACTTTTCTTCCGTAATCCTCGACCCAAGCACCTTATCAATCTCCTTTTTAATCACACAACGCTTGTCATTTGTCACATATACACTGCGCGCAATTTCAATAAATTCAGTATCAAATTCTTTATTCCGTTCTTTGACACGAATAGCATCTTCAATATCCCATAGCGCTTGATTTATTTCTTGCAAAATATTTTGTAATCGTACAACTTCTTCATTGTGACCAATATATTCATCATATGTTTTTTGTAATGTCTCAAGTTCAGTGTGCACATTTTTTAATTTTTCTGGATCAGTGATGCGTTCAGATTTGATTTTGAGAATGGTAATTTTATCAATTAATTCGCCGCAAGAAATTTCTGCTGTAATTTTATTGCAATATGTTTGATTGCTGAATAAGATTACGTTTATAACTACTACGTAGTTTATAAAAATATAAAAGATATTTGTACGCTTCATGACTCTCTCCTTTAATTAATTATGCAACTCTTTTTTTGAGTTAGTCGTACAAAAAAATAAAAATAAAGTAAAGGAGTGAAACGAGTTTTTAAAATTTTATGTTGATCTTTCTGAGATATCGATATAGATTATGGCGGTGAATTATAATTTCTTAAAAAAAAAGGTTTTCTCATGAAAAAATTTTCTCGTGCTCTAATTGTTCCAGTTGCCTTGTTGGCGTCAAATGCATCAGCAGTATGTCCTCTTTTTGATAATAAAGCATCTCACGTATTATGTGGTAGTAGTAAATTTATTGTAGGTGATATTGTTGCAAATAGCTCATTGGCATTGGGCAAAAACGAACATGCTAAAAGGGCACTTTGTGCAACGGTTATAGGACAAACTATAGAAGCTTTGCAGCATGGGGGAAGTAAGCCTCATCCTATTGCATTTGCAGAGCGTGTTGCTGTTGATTGGGGTGTTCGTAAAGCAAGCGATATGATTGGTTTAGAGGGAATGCGCAATGCTGCAGTCAAAAAAATAGATGTATTACCACAAGGTATGATACGTGATTTGGTGAATCCAATTGTAGAAGGTGCTGCAGAATTAGTTACGAACCCTGAAGTGCTAACTTGTGTAGTGGTGAATGTGGTATTGCCTATGGTAATGGATAATAAAAGTAAACAGTAATACGCATCAAATAATTTTATATTCATTTGATATAAGAGGGGTTGTAAAAAACCTCTCTTTTTTTTGATCTATTTTAAAAAAAAAGGATTTTGTATGAATATATTTTCTGCAATTTTTCGTGTTCTCATAGTTGCAATGTTTGGGTGTACGTGTGTACACGCAAGTCAAAATGGTTCACAGCAAAATTTGAATCAGCAATTAAAATCAGCATTGAGTATTGCTGATGCAAAAACACATGGCATGTATGTCATCGGTGGAACACTTTTGGCGAATAATGTTGCCAGTGATAGTATCATACTGAAATCAGTTTTAGAAACAGCTGGATATGCAGTTGGTGCGTGTCAGGCAGATATATTAAAACTTGATTACAAGCAAGCGGGCGAACATTTTGTGATAAATCTTGCTGTTCGTGAAGTTGGTAGTGTATTGAGTGCACAAGGTTATTCATGTGATCCTTTGGTTGCTGCATGTAATCAATTGCCAGCACCAATTAAGACTGCAGTTTCTCCGATTGTGACAAGAGGTGTGCAAATTGCAACGCATCCAGAAACGATTACCATTGCTACGTTGTATATGATGAATAATGTGGTTGTGCCGTATTTGGAAAGTAAAATGAAGTAGAATTTTTTTTGATGAAGAATTGAGAAGGGGCTTGAATTTTCAAGCCCCTATTTTTTTTGTGCGCTCGAAGATATCCTTCGACCCAGCCTTCGCCGAGGCTTCGGCGGGCAGGCGGGCGTTTACTCCTGAGCGTAGTCGAAGGGTCAGGACGAGCGGGAAGATATGATCAACTCTTTTAGTGCAACACGCACTTGTTCAATAACACCTTCATAATCAAACGGTTTTTGTTGTTTAAAAATACGCAAATCAGGATACCAATACGAATCATCGCGGTGGCAAATCCAGCGCCAGTCAGCAGTTGCATACGGATGCAGCAACCACACTTTTGCACCTAATCCGCCAGCAAGATGCACCATTGCAGTATCAACGGTGATAATCAAATCAAGATTGTTGATAATTGCAGCAGTATCCATAAATGGACCTGCGTATTCATCAAGATTTTCAAATGTTATGAGTTTAAAATGTGCTGTACCAATTTGTTCAGTGCCATCATATTTTTGCAAACTATACAAACTAACGCCATCAATTGCTGCGAGTGGTGCAAAATTGTGTAATGGAACTCCACGCCGTGCAATGGGTAATTTTGATGGTTTATCATTATTAAAATCAGCTTGCCAACAAATACCAATTTTAAAATTGGTGTCAGATGCAAGACGATTTTTCCAATACGCAACAAGTCCTGGTTCTGCAAAAAGATATGGAATATTGCGCGGCACTGTTTGATCATTATCATTAAAAATTGCTGGCAAACTCATGAGTGTTGCATCAGCATCATATTCGGGCAACGGCGAACCACATGGAATAAGTTGATCAATGTAAGGACAACGAGAAAGCAGGGGAATGAGTGGTTTTTGACATGCAACAATCACATCAGTATACATATCTTTGAGCATTTCTGCATAGCGAATAAAATTGAGCGTATCACCAAGTCCACCTTCTGGTCTGAGCAGAATTTTTTTGTATCCAATTTTGTTTTCATTTAACAGTTTGCGTAACGCATCACCATTTTTTCCACTTTGTTTTAAATATCGTTCATGTTGTTTCCAACCTTTTTCAAAATCACCGTTGGTGACGTATGCAAAACCAAGCCCGAGTTGCGCAGGTTCATACTCAGGATTTATTGCAATAATTTCTTGATACAGTTCAATGGCTGTTGCAACATCGCCCATTGTTTTGTATGTGAATGCTTTGTTATACATTGCAGGTAATGTTTGTGGGCTGTGTGCAAGAATGGTATCAAAAGAATTGATTGCTTTGGTGTAATCTCCCAGTGCAAGATAGCAACAACCAAGGCTGAAGAGTGCGTTTGGATTATATGGTTCGTTATATATTATTTCTTCAAAACAGGTAATGGCTTGTGTGTATTGTTCATTGTGTTGGTATTCCATTGCTGTTTCAAGGGAGGGGGAGCATTGTACGGTGAGTGATGCAAGTAATAACAGTCCCGCGCTCGTCAGCTTACCCCATCTTCGACTTCTCTTGATGGGGACCCCGATTGGAGCAAAGCGTAAATTGGGGTGAACGAGCGCAGGAGAAAATGCAAATAAGTTAAATATTAGAGTTTTATTTTTCATCATAGTTACTTCCTTTGTATATGTTGCGCGAGTTCAACTGCAACTTCCTGAATCATAGATTTCCAATCGCCTGGTGTTGGTTGTTTGAACAAACGAACAACATGTGGGTACCATGGAGAATCATTGCGGTCAATCATCCAACGCCAATCAGCAGGGTTTGGAAGTAAAATCCATGTTGGTGTGCCGAGTCCAGCAGCAAGATGGCTAACTGATGTATCAACAGTAATTACAAGATCAAGATTTGTAATCACTGCAGCAGTATCCATAAAGCGTCCATGGCTTTGATCAAAATCACCATCAAATGTTTTGATATGCATGGTGCTTGGAATTTCTTTGAGTTGTTCAGTACCTGTCATTTTCTGCAAGCTATAGAGACTGACGCCAGGAACGCTACAAATTGGTTCAAATTCTCTTGGATGCACTGATTTTTGTGCGACAGTTGTGCGGAGCATTGGTGTTGCATAATTATCATTGCCTTGCCAGCAAATACCAATTTTAAAGTTTTTATCTGCTGCTAATTTTTCTTTCCATTCTGCAACAAATGTTTCATCAGCATGTAGATACGGAATTTCATTGGGAACGGTATCAAGTTTGGTTTTGAGAGCGTATGGTAATGATAACATTGGTGAGTGAACATCAAAATGCGGTGGCGTATCTTCAAGTGCAATAACTTGATCAATTCCTGCGCAGCGTTTCATTAAGGTTACGAGTGGTTTTTGTACTGCAGCAATAACTTTACCACCTTTTGCTTTTACCAATGGTGCATAACGAATAAATTGGAATGTATCACCAAGGCCTTGTTCCGCGTGAATTAAAATTGTTTTGCCATTGAGATCTGATCCATCCCAGCGTGGCTCTGAATATTTACGTAATGATCCTTGTTCAGGTTTGCTGTAGCGCCATTCATACCCATGCCATCCACGTTCAAAGTCACCAATCACCAAGTATGCAAGCCCACGGCTAAACAATGCTTCTGAATGATTTGGATCAATTTCCAATACTCTGTTGTAATATGGAAGTGATGTTGGTAAATCACCTATTTTTTTATATGTAAATCCAATGTTGTATAAAATTGATGGATTGTTAGGTAATTGACGATCAAGTTCGTGATACATTTCGAGTGCTTTATCAAGAACATTAATTGTGTTGTATACATTGGCAAGTTCAAATCTCAAATTAACATGACCAGGTTCAAGAATAAGACCCTCTGAAAGAATATTAATTGCGTCATCATAACGAGTGGTATCAGAATATGCTTTTGCAAGTAATAAGCGTGCATCAGGATTATTTGGTTCAAGGACAAGTGCTTGTTTAAATGGTTCAATAGAATCTTTTGTTTGTTTGACATCTAACATTACTTTGCCAATTTGAACGTATGCGCGGCAATGATCTTTTTTGTACTGCAGCGTTTTTTTGTATGCATACAATGCGTCAGAATATTTTTTTGCGTGATACAATGCTTGTCCAAGATTGAAAAAAATTTGCGCGCACGTTGGATTTAGCGCGAGTGCTTGTTTATAAAATGCAATTGCTTCTTCATATTGTTCTGCAGTGAATAAACCATTTGCATGTTTGCACAGTGCTTCAAATGATTGGTAATCAACATAGGAATGTGGCTGTGGTTTTTTGAGATAATTTTCAATTGCTTGAAAGGTTATTTGGTCGGTGGCGTTGCAGCCGATAAATGATATAAATAAAAGTACTGCTCCAGCGCTCGTCCTGACCCTTCGACTACGCTCAGGAGTAAACGCCCGCCTGCCCGCCGAAGCCTCGGCGAAGGCTGGGTCGAAGGATATCTTTGAGCGCTCGAAGAAATCCTTCAACAAGTTCAGGACGAGCGCAAGAACGTAAATTAATGAAGTTAGAGTAAGTGATGTCTTAATTTTTTTCATAAAACTCTCCTTTTTTTATAACGTAATTATTTTTTTTCGCGCGTATATTCCAACATATCATTATACGCTTGTTCTATAACTTGTGTTTGATCGAGCGGTGTTTCACATTTATACACCCAACAATTGGAAATCATATGTTTATATTTTGAACCTTCACCTTCCATGCGCATATCGTTTTCTTGTGGATTAGGAATAATGAATGCCATACGTTTTTGCGCATCATGATCAAGTGAACGTGCAAATACATTTGTTTGTCCCATATTAGGACCAAAAGCAATAATATTTTTTTTCTTACTCATGATACGTCCAAGAGCGATAATAGTATCAAATGGTTGTTGTTCAGGAGCGATAGTCAGATAGCGATCTTTTTGTTTATCATTAATTGTAATTCTATTGTTTTCACTGCTTGAATCCATGAGTATAACATTGGAATGGTTGTTGAGTAATACAGTAAATGGGTTTGAGTCAAGATGTCTACCGTGATGCATTGTATCATATGGCAGCTGTTTACCACCAATCAGTGTTGTTTGGCGACCCACTTCTCCTCTATCAGCAACAACAAGAATATTTCCTTGTTCTAATACAAGCAGTTGTTTGAGCACAGCATTCATTGCGCGTTCAGGTGCAGAGAAAACAACTTTTTCAGGATTCATCTGAGATGGTTTAAGATGTAAATGACCAAGAAGTGCGATCAGATGCGTTTCATGTAACGTGATAGGAGGCACTTCTTTTGAACTGATTAATGAAAAACCATATTCACGCGCAGCAGTTGCTAATGTTTCTTTAAGAACTTTTGGTACTGATAACAAAATATGACATTGCGTACGCTTTTTTAATTCATGAGCAGCGGATAAAAAACAAAAAATATCGCCAAGACCAATGTGATCAGTACGTACCAAAATAGTTTGATCTTTGAGTGGTTTTTTATGATGGTGAATGAGGTCAGATGAAATATGTTTTGGCTTTGAAATATCTAACAATGCATCAAAACTTGCCCAGTGTTCCGTTTCTTGTCTTTGAGCCATTAAACATGCTGCTAAATTTAATTGTGCTTTGTGGATGTGACATTCTGTTGTGTTATCAAGAATGTGGTGCATTTCATCAGGTGTGCGTACATTATCTGTTGGTTTGAGTTGTGCAAGAACATCTCTATATTCTCGAGTTGCTGCTTGCCATTTTTGTTCTTGGTGTAATTGATTTGCTTGCGCGAATGCATGGGTTTCATCATAAAACCATACCGAATCCATGGGGCCTTTGTGTTGTTCTGGTTCCATGCAATCCAGTGGTGCGAAAAACATAATTATTAACACAAGTGTGATATATTTTTTCATCGCATCTCCTCTCAAAAAAATGTGTTGCTACTACTTGGCGTAATATACAACACATTTTTTTTTAGCTCAATCAACAATTATTTATGGTTGCCAATGCTCGATGTATTCAATGAGAGGATCAATGCTTTTTTTGGAAAGTGATGAAACAACAACGTGAGGTTCATATTTTTCAAGAGCGCCTGCTAATAATAATGTGTCAATTTTATCAGCTTTGTTAAACACATACAGAACAGGGGTGACCACTTCTAAATCTTGTAAAATATCATTCACCACGCGGATGTGGTTTTGCCAACCTGGATCAGAAATATCAACAACATGCAACAGTAAATCAGCGCAATGTAGTTCTGAAAGTGTTGATTTGAATGCATCAATCAGTCGTGTTGGTAAATTTTGGATAAAACCAACGGTGTCAGACAACGTACCTTTTTTCTTGCCATTGATAAACAGTGCACGTGTTGTAGTATCAAGAGTTGCAAACAGTTTATCTTCAGCTAATACATTGCTGTTGGTGAGTGTGTTTAATATGGTTGATTTTCCAGCATTGGTGTAACCAATCAGACAAATATTTGGTTCTTTGTTGCTTAAGCGTTGTTTGCGTTGTGTTTCACGCGCTTTGTGCATGGTTGCAAGATGTCTTTTGATTTGCAAAATACTGTTATCAATATGACGTGTTTCTTTTTCTTTTGCAGTTTCACCAAAACCACCACGCACACCAATTGCACCACTTTGTTGTGAATAATTAATGCCACGGCCAGCAAGGCGTGATTTTTTGTGTTGTAAGCGTGCAATCTCAACTTGCATCTTACCTTCAGCGGTGTGAGCTGATTTTTCAAAAATTTCTAAAATAAGTTCAGTTCTATCAAAAATATCGCAATGGAACAGTTCTCCTAAATTACCTGCTTGGCGAGCAGAAAGTGGTTCAGAGATGATGACTTGTTCAATGTCATGCTCATCGCAAAAAGCTTTGACTTCTTCTTGTTTTCCTTTGGTTAAAAAATAACCGGGGTCGATGCTGCGGATTTTAATGAACATTTCTTCATTGTTGTGCACACCGTTTGTGCGTGCTAAATTGCGAAATTCTTCAAAATAAGAATCGGCATTAACCATGTAATTTTCAGGGGTTTGTACACCCAGAAGGAGGGTTTTTGGGTATGTTGCGGTAGCAGTTGCTTGTTTTTTCATGGGATTGTTTTCCTATCACGCTCGTCCTGAGCTTGTCGAAGGATATCTTCGAGCGCTCGAAGAAAAGTTTAATTTTATTTATAATTGTAGCATAGAATAATCTTGTTGTGTATAGGAACTACCTCGAGGGTGTATTAGTAAAAGATATATTATGAAATTACGTGTTAAAAAAATAAAAGTCACTTTTTCCATTTCAGTAGAATTGAATAATATGCTTCATTCAATGATTCCTTCAACTCAATTGAATAGTTTCGTGACCCAGGCTATTGAACGTGCTTTGGAAAAGAAGAGCTTGAAAAAGGCTTATTTAGAGGCAAATGAAGATCCAGATAGATTAAAAACAATTCAAGAATGGGATGCCTGCAAATAAGCTTTTTTCATTTGTTCTGAAGCCATAAGCTACTGAATGTTTATCATTAAAGCTTTTTGTAGCTCTTCAGGAGTCATATCTTCAGGATTTTTGATAGTAATAGTTTGTGTTTTTCCCAAGATCTGTTTTGTGATTATCATTGTTGAGCTTGGATACAAGCGATCTTTGATAAATTGAGGTGTCAGGTAATAGATATAATTTTTTGTTGATGTTATGGCATTTTGCATGAATAGAGGAGCATATCGCTGCCAATATGATTTTTTTTCGGTTGGGAAAAGTTTTTCTTTTGCTATTTTTTTGGCTTCAATCATTATTTCATTATCATCTGGGCGAGGGTTTAAAAATTGGACAGTATCTTTTATTTGATTGAGTTCTTCTTTGGTTTTGCTATTTGCCCATTCTAATATCATATTTACTTGATGTCGGATTTGTTCATCTCGAGACATTGGTTTTGAGGCTTGTTTTGTTTGTTTTTCGACTGTATTCATTTTTTCGAATGTGGTAGTTGTAGCGGCTTGTTTGGTGGGAGCGTTTGGTTGTTTGGCTGATTGTATTTGTTTGCCATTAATTTGGGATATTGCGCATATTGCTAGTGTGATAGTAATGATATGATT
>Ga0206806_1091_pt1 | contig 19368 bp, 11 predicted proteins | sample Alteio_BWOrgCont_60_FD_152911 | JGI IMG/M metagenome (GOLD analysis project Ga0206806, IMG submission 152911) | Enriched cells from forest soil in Barre Woods Harvard Forest LTER site, Petersham, Massachusetts, United States -... | ecosystem: Environmental > Terrestrial > Soil > Temperate forest >... | reverse complement strand
CCACTGTTCTTCTTCGGATAATTTTTTTGCTGAAGCTGCAGAGCCGCTTACAAATTTGGTAAGCTGTTTAGTGGTACCTTCCTTTATGTCCCACGCAAAAAGGTTGTCGCCTTTTTGATAAACTACCCACCCATCGTTTTGCGCAAACCCTGGGTTTGTTTCAAAATCCTCGGTTTGTGTTACACGCTTTTCGGTTCCAGAGGCTGTATTAAGCAGGTAGATATCCCCATGCAGCTCATATACCAGCGCCGAGCGGTTGGTATTGTACGTGCCGTTGCGCATAGCCGCAGCAGCCTGGGCTGCATTGTAGTTCCATTTTACAGGTTCGCCACCACGTAAGGTATAAGCGTAGTTTGAGTCTGACGGGCCTTTGTTGGGGTTCCACCTGAATAACAGCGTTTTACTGTCGTACGACCAAACAGGAGCAGATGGCGATATGCCTATCCATTTGGTATCCTGCATTATTTTTTCAACGGTAAGTTGCTGGGTATGGGCAATAATAAAACATATATACATTGGAATAACCAATAATATCTTTCGCATAAGTATTTTGACATTAAGGTGATAAAACTATGATAATACAATGATATAGCTGCATGTTTTTGATGAGCCTTTCAACAGCCTGTGGGCAGTAAAATTATTTATGTAAAAGTGGGTGTTTTATGAACAACCGGCAGCCTTAACATTTGGCTATCCGAATAACTTCTTTTCTTTGTTGTTTCATCAAAGATGTTTTTTAACCACACAGAGAGATAATGAAAAAAGCAATTTTTTTCCCGGCACTACTATTTGCAATTATTGTTAATGCCCAAAAAATAAATAAAATTATAAACGCCGCAGAGGTTGAACGTGTTGAGCGCATACTAGCTTCAGACAGCCTGCAGGGCCGAAAAGTAAATACACCCGGTATTGAAAAAGCAGCCGATTTTATAATACATGAGTTTAAAAAAGCGGGCCTTAAGCCAATGCAAGGCACAAAAGGTTTCAGGCAAAACTTTGAAATGTTAAAACCAAAGTTGTTAAGTGTAGACGCCCAACTGGACGGGGTTATCGTGCCGGCACAAAACATTATTGTTGTTTCACCGCTTGAAGATGTAAATGTTACTGAGCGATCGTCATTCCAGGTTGTAACTGCCGCAGCTACAGACAATTTTGCAAATGTGGTGCAGGGTTCTTTACAATCAGGCAAAAACACGATCGTTTTATTAGACAGCTCTTTTCAAAAAAGCCTCCCGAGAATAACGCGTTTTACCAGGCAGATATTTTCAGATGCACCAACGGTTATTTTTGTTATAGGCCAAAACATACCCAAAAAATACTCCATTACAGCAAAGCAGTCTTTTGACAAAATGCCTCTTAGCAATATCGCCGGTATTTTGCCGGGTAAAACCCTACCCAACGAGTATGTTATATTCTCTGCCCATTACGATCACCTGGGTATCGGCAGACCTGTAAAGGGAGATTCAATTTATAATGGGGCCAATGATGATGCAGCCGGTACAACCGCGGTAATAGCACTGGCGAAATATTTTAAAGCCATGCATAACAATAAACGCACCCTGGTATTTGCTACATTCACGGCTGAGGAGTTAGGAGAAGTGGGATCAACCTATTTTTCAAAGCAAATTGACGCTTCAAAAGTGGTAGCAATGTTTAATATTGAAATGATAGGCACCGAAAGCAAGTGGGGAAAGAACTCTGCGTATATGACGGGGTACGACAAAACGGATATGAGTAAAATATTAGGCGAAAACCTTAAGGGTACCAACTTTAAATTTTACCCCGACCCTTACCTGCAGGAGCAACTGTTTTACAGGTCAGATAATGCTTCGCTGGCAAAATTGGGTGTACCTGCGCACACCATTTCAACCTCAAAAATGGATAATGAGCCCAATTATCACAAAGTAACCGATGAGATAAGTACGCTTGACATGAATAATATGGCAGAAATAATTAAGGCGATTGCCATAAGCTCAAAAACAGTTGTAAGCGGAAAAGATACACCGACAAGGGTAGCACCCGAGGCAAAATGATATGACTGCCGTGAAAAATGAAACGCAGATTTAATGGATTTTGCGGATTTGCGCAGATAAATATTCACTTCAACCCAATCTGAAATCTGCAATCTGGTAATCCGCAATCGTATCACACATTAACGGGAACGGAATGCACCGCGTCGCTCATTTCGCGGATAAGACTTGCATCCTTTTCGATGGCGTTGCCAACCACTATAATATCAGCACCTGCCCGGCAGTTGCGGTAAGCCTTTTCAGGCTCGGTAATACCACCGCCTATAATTAGCGGGGCTTCAATGTGTGAGGAAACTTTCTCGATCATTGTCTCGGTGATAGGCCGCTTGGCGCCGCTGCCGGCATCCATATAAATCACTTTCATTCCCAGCATTTCGCCGGCCATGGCCGTACACATGGAAATTTCATTTTTATCAGCAGGTATTGGCGCGGCATTTGAAATATAAGAAACAGTGGTTGGTGCGCCGCCATCAATAACCATGTAGCCTGTAGGGATTATTTCAAGCCCGCTTTGTTTTACAAAAGGGGCGCTTATAACGTGTTGACCAATAAGCAGTTCGGGATTACGGCCAGATATAAGGGAAAGGTATAATAAAGCATCGGCATATTTACTTACCTGAGATGGTGCGCCGGGAAAAATAATAACGGGTATATGGCAAAGGGCCTTAATTTGACGAATACAGTCATCAAGGGTGTTTGATATTACCAAACTCCCCCCAACAAAAAAATAGTCCACTTTTGCATCCACGGCCAGGGTTACCAGTTGCTCAATCTTGTTCAAATCCACCTTATCAGGGTCAACCAGCACCGTAAATGATTTTCTACCATGGTTTTTTCTTTCGGTTAATTGATTGTATAGCTTCTGCTTCATGCAAAGAATTATCTGTTAATTGGTGCTTATTTGCAAAAATGCAAAAAAAAATTCGCTTTTCGGGGGTTATTTTAATGAAACGCTAAAACTGCACTTTAAATAATAAACGCCTAAAAAATGTCTTTAGTTGCCAACCATATCTCTAACTTTTCCAAACGGAAACTGGTTACAGTCATAACGCGGCAAAGCCGTTCTCCTGGTTTTTAAATCAGTTTCATCAACGTCCCTCGCCTCGAAATTAAATGCGCATGAAACATTATTCTCATTTAATATCTGTTCGGTGTCTCCTGTAAATGAGTAAAAACCGCCATAGGGGTAACAAAATGTCTTCTCTCCTAAGCTCCCAAGGGCACCTTCCAACCAGCTAAAAGAGTTCTTTATCTCCATTTCCTGTTGTGCAGGGCTTAGTTTACTTAAAACCGGGTGGGTTTCTGTATGGCTGCCCACTATCATTCCATCACGTTTCATCTCTGCCATTTGTTGCACCGTTAAATAAAATCCTGCGAAAATATCTGCTTCACAGCCAAAGAATAACTTCATTAACCTCTCAAGTATTGCATCCCTATATGTATAATCAATAAAATAGTTTAATATCTGTTTTACCTGCAGGCTGTAATCGTCATTAACCTGTGTTAAATAAGTCTCTTTTGCAAATTGCTCCCTGCCGTCATCAGTCAACATTTCATCCGTTAATATTTCCTGTAGTGCGTCATACACTTTTTTACCGCCAAAACAACCCAGCAAGGTATGTATACGGTGTACATCAAGCAATGTGCCTGTTTTATATATGCCAGTACATACGAAGAAAAGCCCCCAAAGGTTCCTCCGTTTAAGCTCAGGCAAAACATATTTGTAATGCCCTGCCAGGCCGTCATCAAAAGTAAGAACAATGCCTTTGGGCGGAATGCCCGTGCTTAACGCCTCAAAAAAACCCTCTTTTCGAACAAACCCGTATTCCTGTTCAAAAAAATCTAATTGTTTAATAAAATCATCAATATGTAAGTATTTAAAATAGGGCAGGGTTTTGTCTTCAGGCATTATATAATGGTACATTATAACCTTCATGTATCAAATTTAAACAAAAATTCTTGTTTTTATTTTACATTCGGCTAACATTAAAGGGCCGGCTTACCATGAATTTTTTGCAGCTTAAGAAGAATAATAAAAGAGATTTTTCAACTTTTAAAGCCATCCGGGTAGCGCTGTTGGGTGACACCCCCACACAATTGTTACACACAGCCCTTACAGGCTATGGCTTTGAGGCAGCCCTGCAGTTTGTTGTATACGAGGCGGAATATCAACAGGCTGAGAGAGAGATCATGGACAATGCTTCAGGGTTATATTCCTTCAATCCTGATTTTGTTGTTATATTTTTTACCACAGAGGAGTTATATAAAGCTTTTGTGCATTTGCCGGTTAGCGGGAGAGCTGGCTTTGCAGATACGCAATTACAATTATTTGATACACTTGTTAATACCATTGAGAGCAACACAAATGCTAAAATAATTTTTTTTAATTTTTGGCTGCTTCCTGATGGTGTTTTTGGCAACTATAGCAACAAAACGCCTTATTCATTTACTTACCAGTTAAGGGCAATTAATTTTGGCCTTATGCAATTGGCGGTTAAACATAAAAACCTGTTTATACTTGATGCCGACAGCCTGCAAAACCAACATGGTTATAATTACAGGCTAAACCCGGCAGTATATGTAACCACAGGTGTTGTAACAAACCCCGAGTTTTTAGTGCCTGTAGCCCAAAATATTACCCAAATAATATCATCTGTAACCGGAAAATTTAATAAATGCCTTATTGTTGACCTTGACAATACGTTATGGGGCGGGGTTATTGGCGATGACGGGCTGCATAATATACATTTGGGCGGGTTGGGCATTGGCAAGGCTTTTACAAACCTGCAATTATGGATAAAGCAACTGAAAGAACGCGGAATAATTATTGCCGTGTGCAGCAAGAATGATGAAAATGTGGCGAGGGAGGTTTTTGAAAGCCATCCGGATATGGAGCTTCGTATGGGTGATATTGCCGTTTTTGCTGTAAATTGGGATAATAAGGCTGATAATATTCGCTCTATACGGGCGGCCTTGAATATTGGCTTTGACAGCATGGTTTTTTTGGATGATAACCCTTTTGAACGGAACCTGGTTAGAAAAGAGCTGCCCGAAATAACTGTGCCGGAACTGCCGGATGGGCCGGAGGAATATCTATCTTATTTGCAGCCGCTTAATTTATTTGAAACCGCCTCTTTTACACAGGACGATACACACCGCAATGAACAATATAAAAAAGAAGCCGAAAGGGTAAAAGCAAAGCAATTTTTTACCAACGAAGCAGAGTATTTAGCCAGTCTTTATATGCAGGTAACAACCGGCAGGTTTAACAGCTTTAATACGCCGCGGTTGGCCCAGTTGTCGCAGCGGTCAAACCAGTTTAACCTGCGTACAACACGTTATAGTGAAAAGGATATTGAAAGGCTGGCCTGCGATGCTTGTTATATGGTTTTTGATTTTTCGTTAAAAGATAAATACGGCGACTATGGCCTGGTTAGTATGGTGGTATTAAAAAAGCAGGATGGAAATTTTTTTATTGAAAACTGGCTTATGAGCTGCCGGGTACTTAAACGGGGGCTGGAGGGTTATGTATTGAATACGCTGGCCGAAAGGGCGCTTGCAGCAGGCGCTTTAAGCCTTATTGGCGAATATTTACCCACGCCAAAAAACAATATGGTAAAAGATTTTTACCCCAATTTGGGCTTTACCCCCCTGGCAGCTAACAGTTGGCAGCTAAATTTAAATAATTTTACCCCGGTAAAAACTTTTATTAAAGAAAACACATGACACAGCAGGATGTTTTACAACAAGTACAGCAGGTGATTAGGGAAGAGCTTGATAATGATGATGTTGCAGTAACCCCTGAAACAGTTGCCGATGATATTGAGGATTGGGATTCGTTAACTAATATCCAGATAATGATGGCGCTGCAAAAGAAATTTGGAGTAAAATTTACTGCTCTGCAGATAAATGGTTTTAAGAACGTAGGTGAAATTTGCAACTGCATATTAAGTACAAAAGCATAACTTAAATAGTTTTTTGGCAGGCCTGCCAGCAAATTTTACCCATTATGGAAGTAAGAGCAGCAACTTTAAGCGACTGGCCATTATTACAAAAGTTTTACTCAGTAGCCTACAATACGGGCCACCCCCTGCACAATTTACAGTTTTGGCAATGGCAGTTTGGCAACCCGGCCTTTGGGCAGGCTTTTGTTGGTATTGCGAATGGTGAAATTACAGGCCATCTTGGTGTAACCCTGCGTGATGGCATTGCGTGGAACATAAACCTGTATATCTTGCCGCAATTCCGTAATACGGGGTTGTTCCTGTCGCTTATTGAGGCTATTAAACCTTTTGGCAGGCAAATAAACATTAATGCCAATACCGCAGCAGTAAAGCTTTACAGACTGTTGCGCTGGCACCAATATACCGATCTGATACGCATGACCTGTATACGGCCCGGCCTGGAAAACAGCACGATTGACGATCTATTGATCCCCACTAATGTTGATATAACTGGTTTTACAAGCCCCCAAGGCCATTACTGGCAGCAACCGGGCCTTATTTCAATGGTTTTGGATGATGGCTCTGAGGCTGTTATTCAAAATAATGCAGGTGCATTGCGGTTTGCACGGTTTGTAAACCCTAAAAAAGCTGTTGAGCAGGCGTGGGCGCTTGGCTTTAACTGGGTTGACTACATTACCTCATTCAATAATCCAGTGCTGCTTAAGTTAGAAAGGCAGGGATGGCGGCAGGATACTGAAAGTGGCATACCCTGGTATCTTAACCCCGTGGTAAAAAGCCGGTTATCTCATGTTACTTTTTTTGCTGAAGAGCCCATTCCTATTGATTTTTACGTCAACCGGACCCATTCTGACATTGGCCGTGTTGGTTCTCTCCCCATTTAACAATTTATCTTTATAAAATTCACTTTTTTGGCGTAAATTGTTATCTACACTATGTGTAAAAGGCCGCAAAAGCAATGGCGGCTTTGTTTACGGCATTGTTCACATAATTTGTCAACACCATGTGCATATTTCAAGGGTTGTTTTTTCAGTTTAGATGAATACTTTCGTCAACCGCTTAACAATTCCTTAACCGGGCAAACAAAAAAATTCCTAACACATTAAATAAATCTAATCATGGCTCAACCTAAAAAGGGCTTGCACTTCCAACGCCGCTTCACAAAAGAAGGAAAAACACCATTCGACCTATTTGAGTACGATTACCGCACCAGCGTTATACGCAATCCCAACGGTGAGGTAGTTTTTGAAATGAACAATGTTGAGGTTCCAAAACAATGGAGCCAGATAGCGACCGACATATTAGCTCAAAAATATTTTCGTAAGGCAGGCATACCCCAGCCTGACGGCAGCCTGGGCAGGGAAACCAGCGTAAAACAGGTAGCCCACCGTATGGCCAATTGCTGGCGCGTATGGGGTGAGCGTTACGATTATTTTGCTACCCCGCAGGATGCACAGGTGTTTTATGATGAACTGGTTTACAGCATTTTAAACCAGGCTTGTGTGCCTAACAGCCCGCAATGGTTTAATACAGGCCTGCATGAAAGCTATGGCATTACCGGCAAACCGCAGGGGCATTATTATGTGGATGCAAAAGATGGCCAGTTAAAAAGGTCTTCAAACGCATACGAAAGGCCCCAGCCACATGCATGTTTTATTTTAAGTGTTAGTGATGACCTTGTTAACGAAGGCGGTATAATGGATTTGTGGACCCGCGAGGCCCGCATATTTAAATATGGCTCTGGCGTGGGCACCAATTTCTCAATGATACGTGGCGAAGGCGAAAAGCTAAGCGGTGGTGGTACCAGCAGTGGTTTAATGAGCTTTTTGAAAATAGGTGACCGCGCAGCAGGCGCAATCAAATCTGGCGGTACAACACGCCGCGCAGCCAAAATGGTGTGCCTTGATCTTGACCATCCTGAAATAATGAAGTTTATCAATTGGAAAAAGGAGGAAGAAAAGAAGGTAGCTGCACTAATATCTGCCGGTTACGACAGCAGCTACGAAGGTGAGGCTTACTTAACTGTATCAGGACAAAACTCCAATAACTCCGTTCGCATACCCAATAGCTTTTTCAAAGTGCTGGAAGAAAACGGTGATTGGGAATTAAAAGCCCGCACTGACGGCAGGGTAATGAAAAAAATACCTGCCCGCGAGGTTTGGAATGAGATATCTTACGCGGCATGGCGCTGTGCTGACCCCGGTACGCAGTACGATACCACTATTAACGAGTGGCATACCTGCCCAAAAGGCGGCCGTATAAACGCCAGCAACCCGTGCAGCGAATATATGTTTTTGGATAACACAGCCTGCAACCTTGCAAGTGCCAACCTGATGAAATTCTTCGATACCAGTAACAACAAGTTTGATGTGGAAGGTTTTGAATATACCTGCCGCCTGTGGACCGTGGTACTGGAAGTATCTGTATTAATGGCCCAATTCCCTTCAAAAGATGTGGCACAGCTTTCTTATGATTACAGAACGCTTGGCCTTGGCTACGCAAACCTTGGCACAATGCTTATGGTTAGTGGTATAGCCTACGACAGCGAGGAAGCCCGCGGTATTGCAGGTGCTATCACAGCAATACTTACAGGTATTTCTTATAAAACTTCAGCTGAAATGGCTGAATTTATTGGGCCTTTTGCAAAATATGAAGAGAATAAAGAAGACATGCTGCGTGTAATGCGTAACCATCGCGCTGCGGCTTATGATGCAAATGAAGCTTACGAGGGATTAAGTGTTAAACCTATAGGGATAAATGCAAAATACTGTCCGGATGTGTTATTAAAGGCCGCAACCAAAGCGTGGGATGATGCAGTACAGTTGGGTGAGAAGTTTGGTTACCGCAATGCTCAAACAACTGTAATTGCCCCCACAGGCACCATCGGCCTTGTAATGGATTGCGACACTACCGGCGTTGAACCTGATTTTGCCCTGGTAAAATTTAAAAAGCTGGCAGGTGGTGGTTATTTTAAAATCATCAATCAATCTGTACCTGCGGCTTTAACCAACCTTGGTTATAATGCCAAGCAAACAGATGCCATTATTAGGTATGCAGTAGGTTCCGCTTCATTTGAAGGAGCTCCGTTTATAAACCCGCAAACCTTAAGCGAAAAAGGCTTTATTGCCGACGAAATAAAGAAGCTGAACGACGCTGCCAAAGCCGCGTTTGAGATAGGTTTTATCTTCAACCGGTTTACCCTGGGTGATGCATGTCTTGAAAGGCTTGGCTTTGCCCCTGAACAATACAGCGACTGGGATTTTGACCTGCTGGCTTCCCTTGGTTTTACTGACGAACAGGTTGAAGCGGCCAATGACTATGTTTGCGGCACTATGACTGTTGAAGGTGCACCTTATCTTAAACCAGAACATTTATCAGTGTTTGATTGCGCTAATAAATGCGGTAAAAAAGGTGAAAGATATATTCACGCACACGGCCATATTAAAATGATGGCTGCTGCGCAACCGTTCCTTAGCGGGGCAATATCAAAAACCATTAACCTGCCGCATGAAGCTACAATTGACGAAATCTCTGATTCGTATATGCTTAGCTGGCAATTAGGGTTAAAAGCCTGCGCTTTATACCGTGATGGCAGCAAGCTTAGCCAGCCGTTAAGCAACAAAAGCGATAAGAAGAAAAAGACAGAAGAAACGGCAGAACAGAAGGAAGAGGTTGCACAGCCACTTATAACTGAAGAAGCACAGCCACATATTGTTGACCTTAGCAAGCTAACGGTTAACGAACTGCTGGAGGAAGTGCAGAAACGCGTGCAGGATTCGCCCGATACACAGTTAAAACGTGCTCTATCAAGGATTGTTGAGCGTAAAACATTACCAGCCAAGCGCCGCGGCTTTACCCAAAAAGCAAAAGTAGGTGGCCAGGTACTGTTCCTGCGCACCGGCGAGTATGCTGACGGCACACTGGGCGAGATATTTATTGACCTTGCTAAAGAGGGCAGCACCTTGCGCAGCCTGATGAACTGTTTTGCCATCTCCATCTCAGTGGGCCTGCAGTATGGCGTGCCGCTGGATGAATTTGTTGAGAAGTTTGTGTTTACCAAATTTGAACCTGCCGGCATGGTTGACCATCCGAATATTAAAACCACTACCTCGCTGGTTGACTTTATCTTCCGCGCGCTGGCTTATGAATATCTTGGCAGAACAGACCTGGTGCATGTACTTGATAAGCCAGAATTAGGTAACATGGGCGATGTGGACGATGTAACGCTTATAGGTAAACCCGAATTGAGTAACATGCGGGTTTCAGCGCCATCAATAGCACCTGCTGCCCACCAGTATAAGCCACAAAAAGTTGGAGTAAAAGCTGAAGCAGGCCTTGATGCTGTAAATGCAGCTGCCAAAAGCATGCAGAGTGATGCGCCGGCCTGTAACGTATGCGGCCATATAACTTTGCGCAGCGGCACCTGTTATAAGTGCCTTAACTGCGGAAACAGCATGGGCTGCAGCTAAAAACGTGCTTCGATGTTTGACTATAGTTAAATGTTCCGCTGCGAGGCGGAACATTTTTTTTGAGCTATCCCGCAGATAATAATCAACCGGTAACTGGTAACCAGCAACCTTTCAATCCATCCTCACCCAGCCATCTTTCCTGTAAATCCAGGTATCGTTGCCCCGGTTGCGTGTGTTGGCATCTGGGCCTACTACACCACCAAAAACAAAAAAGCCTTTTTTGGGTATAAAAACGCCCCTGTGTTCTGCGCGGGGAGCTGGTATTTTATCGTTTAGTGCTGCAATGATCTTCCATTTGTTATTGGCATATTCCCAAAGTTCGTTGGTTCTTTCGTTTTCGTTAAAACCCCCAAACATTAGCAGTCTTTTTTTGTCCCTATCATAAACTATTGAGGTATGCAGCCTCACCGGCCCCGTTGAGTTGGTTATTTCGTGCCATGCGCCATTTTTTAACTGCCAAAAATCTTTCAAACCATCATCTATATAGCCGCCGTATAGATATACGCATTGCTCACCTGCATCATATACCATGCAATGCGATGCGCGGGCAGCCGGGCCGGCAATGATTAGTTGTACCCATTGGTTATTTTTTAGCATCCAAGTATCGCCAAGCCTGTTTTTCTTTACATCTATGCCGCCAAAAAGCACAAACTGGCCTTCGCTTTTATCAAAACACATATTTGCCAGTTGCCGTGCAGGCGGTGCTGTTGAAGTATTTATTTTACTCCATGCCTTACCATTGTACACCCATAGATCATTTTGTGCACCACCGGCAGCGCTTCCTCCAAAAAGCGTGATGGTTTTTCCCACTGCATCATAACCTATGGTGGCATTTATCCTTGCTGCTGGGCCGGGTATATTTATTTGCTTCCAGTTGCCATTTTTCCACTCCCAGGTATCACCTAACCTCGTACTGGTACTGTCCTGCCCGCCAAATAAAACCACTGTACCGCGCCGCTCGTCGTATGCCATTGCGTAACCGCTGCGGGCGCAGGGCGCATTTTTACTTTGCGCAAATACCTGCGCTGATATAACCAGGCTTAAACAAACACAAATAAGCTCTTTTATTCTCATGATACGTGGGTTTAAATGCGTGCGGAACTGTGCCTGACCTATTTCGTGAAATATTACAGGCGCAGGCTTTAGCTAAAAATTTTGCCTTATGAAGGGGTAGCAGGCAAACATTTTAAAGGTAGGGTGAAAAGAAAACATAACCAGTTGCCGCCTTGTGCTTTTTCTTCCGTTCATCAAATACCAATAGTTAATGCCAGCAAAGCAGCGGGTGCCTTAAATTACCCCTAAAAAGCTTTTTATATACAAAGGTTTACTACATTTATCGCGCAACCCATAGTTATATGAGCAAATTTTTGAGTAGTACCTTATTATTATCTTTTTTATTGTTAGCATCAACCCTAATTGCGCAAACAAATAATAATCAACTTATTAACAGCGGTAAGCTGCTGGTGGACGCTGAAAAACTGCACGACGACGGCAAGTATAAAGAAGAACTGCAGCTATACAAACAAATACCACGCAGTGATACCAATTATGTTGACGTTTTGCATGATATGGCAGTATGCACTTTTTCAGACAGCGATTTTGAGGCCAGCCGCGGATATGCAGAGCTAGGCCTTAAACTGTTTCCTGAAAATGCCAGCGATTGGTATAATCTTATAGCAAATGCCCTGGAATCACTGGGTAAAAAAGCTGATGCGGCGTTGTTTTATGACAAAATAATCAGCATCGACCCGAATAGCTACCTGGCGTGGTTTAATAAAGGCATCCTCCATTATCATTTGCAGAAATATGCCGACGCTAAGAAATGTTTTCAAAATGCATTACTTATAAATGCTTTTTATTCGCCTGCACACTATTTTCTTGGCAAAACATATTTAATGGATGGCAACCTGCCGGCTGCGATGTTGTGCCTTTCCACCAGCCTTGCGGTTAACCCGGATGGCAAGTACAGGGTTAATGCTACGGATACTTTGAGCGCAATATCTCATATAAATGATGTAGTTGCGGCAAAGGCCGATGCAGCACATTTTACAAAGGCCGACAATTTTGCCATGCAGCAGGAAATATTGACGAGCAAGATATCTCTCGACAAACAATACAAACTGCAAACTGATGTTGAAGACCCTATTACACGGCAGTTACAGGTGTTATGCGAGAAGCTGGATTATGTAAAAACCGATACAGGTTTTTGCATGCAGTTTTATGTGCCGTTTTTTAAGGATGTATTTCAGCAAAATAAATTTAACCTGCTGGTTAATTTTATGTTTGGCGGCCTTAATATAAAATCGGTACAGGAATTTAATAAAAAACATAAAAAAGAAATAGAGGACTTTGTAACATTTGAAGTGGCTTATTTTAATACTATTAAGGAAACGCGAATGCTAAATGTGCAGGCACGGCAGGGTGTAACAATACGTTATTTGTTTGATGACGGCAATGTTAGCGGCAAAGGCGCATGGAAGGATAATGGCAATGATAAATTATTATTTGGCCCCTGGGAGTTTTATTACCCGGGCGGGCAGCTAAAGTCAAAAGGCACGCTTAACGATAAGGTGAATAAAGAAGGCGAGTGGTTTTTTTATTTCAAGAACGGGCAGCTAAAAGAGCACTCATTTTTTGTTGATGGTGAAGCAAATGGCAAAAGCACCTATTGGTTTGATAATGGGAATATTAATGAAGAGGTAAATTATAAAAACGGAAAGGAAGATGGCGAGGAAAGAACCTATTATTATAACGGCTTGCCCCATGAAATAATACAATACAAGGAGGGGAAAAAAGAAGGTTCCGCAAAAGGCTATAAATCCACCGGCGATTTTAGCTACGATGTTTCCTTTAAGAACGATGTGCAGGACGGCCCTGAAATATACTATTACCCGAACGGTAAGGTATTAACCCAGGCTGTTTATGTAAATGGTAAGGTTGACGGGCCCTATAAAAAATTTGCAGAAAATGGTACGGTTATAATGCAAGGTGTTTATGTGAGTGACGAGCCCGATGGCCCATGGAAAACATGGTACCCGTCAGGAAAAATAAAGGAGGAGTATACTTACCAAAACGGCGATCTAACCGGGGAATACAATGAGTATTATGAGAACGGCAAGCAAATGCAGCATGTAAATTACGTGGCAGGCAAACAGGATGGCAAAAGCGCATATTACAGCGACGATGGCAGGCTTACCAGTGAGGGCAACTTTGAAAAAGGCAGGCTTCGCGCAATTACGTCTTATGATATAAAAGGCAATGTTATAACAAGCAATACCAGCCGTAATGGTGCAGGGTTTTTTACTTTTTACAATGAGTTTGGCAAAAAAGCAACTGAAAGCAATTTTACCAAAGACGGCGTAAAAGAAGGTACCAGTACCGCTTACTTTGAGGATGGTGTGGTAAGTTCAACAGCCGAGTACCGCAAAGGCAGCCTGAATGGTATTAAAATAAATTATTTCCATAACAGCAATCTTAACGATAAGCTTAGCTATACTGATGATAAGGAGGATGGTTATTACACCTCATTCTTTAGCAATAAAAATCCTCGCTATGAGGGTTGGTTTGTTGATGGTAAAAAGCAGGGTGCTTTTATTGCATATAACGCGCAGGGTAACAGATCATCGGCATCGTGGTATAAAGATGATGAATTGCATGGCTACACAGAATATTATAACCCAAATGGAAAAGAAGATTATGAAAGCCTGTATGATGAAGGATGGCTTAAACACATAACCCAGTTTGACAGCACAGGCAAGGTGCTGGAAGATGTTAGCTTGCCAAAGGGCAACTGCGACTTTACCTTTTATTATAATTGCGGCAAGCCGTACGTTAAAGCATCATACCGCAACTATCATTTGCAAGGGCGGTACGATGCATTTTTTCCTGATGGCACCCAAAGCTATGTTAAGTTTTATAACCAGGGCAGGGAGGATAGCATTTACCGTGAATACTACTATGGGGGTAAAATAAAAACTGAAGGCAGCTACGCAACAGGCACAAAAACCGGGCTGTGGAAACAATACTATGACAACGGCCAGTTACATTATGACGAAATTTATGCAGATGATGAACTGCAGGGTAAAAGCACTTTTTATAATGAGGACGGAACAAAAAACAGGGCGTACTTTTATAAAGATAACGCACTGGACGGCAGCACTACTTTTTACGGTGACAGTAATAAAGTAGCCATTGTTTTTAATTACCACAATGGCCGGATGTTAAGCTATACCTACGAGGGCAAAGATGGCAAATTGGTTGAACCCATACCATTTGACAGCCAAACAGGTACTGCAACGGCCTATTATAAAAATGGGGTTAAAAGCGCTGTTATGAGTTATGTTAACGGGGTTGCGCAGGGCATGAGGACAATTTATTTTTCAAACGGCAAAGTGTTTTTTGAAGGCATGCGGCTTGACGGAGATTACCAGGGCGTGCAAAAAAAATATGCTGTAAACGGGCAATTACTGTCAGAAGAAAATTATGATAATGATAACTTACACGGCATCTCAAAATACTATTACCCCAATGGCAAAATAAAATCCGAAGAAAACTGGTACAATGGTAACGAGAATGGAACGTTTAAGTACTATGATGAAACGGGCAAGTTAAAGCAAACAAGGTTTTATTATTATGGCCAGCTTGAGGCCGTGCAATAAATTAAATATTGAATGAAAATGAATACTGTGAAGAAGATTGCTTTTGCATTTTTTGTATTTTATGCAGGGTGGGCAAAATTGCAGGCACAAACGGTGGATGAGTTGAGTGCACAGTTTCCCAATAACTACGCGGTTATATTAAACCACACTGAGGAGCTGCGCCTTTTTATAAAGGATGGCAAGCCGCAGGGCGAGAAAAAAGTTACGATTGAGTTAGTTGCGCTTGACGATAAAGCTAACGGTACTGTAAGCAGGTATGCTGTGTATCACGGCTCGTTCGATGAAATTAAAGACCTTGAAGCATATACCAAAGTGCCTGATGGCAATGGCTTTAAAAAAATAAAGGTCGGTGAAATAAAAACAGAAGATGCATCAAGCAACGAAGTTTTTTATGATGATGAGAAAGAATCGTGGTTTGATTTTCCATCCCTTACAAAAGGCGCCCATGCATTTGTAAGCTATACGCAAATGGAAAGCGACGCACATTTGCTGAACCCGTATTATCCATCATCTTACATACCGGTAGTACATTCAAAATATACGGTAAGCTTTCCATCGGATATGGAAGTGAGGTATAATATAAAAAACGACAGCACACGCATAATACAGGTAACCGAAGACAATAAAGGCCGCGAGCACCAATACATGTTTGATGCTTCAAATGTAAAGCGCAGCGAAAGCTTTGCCGGCGCACCATCTTTCAGGTATTATGAGCCCCATGCAATTTTCCGCATTGCATCATACGAAGACGATGGAAAAAAAGTAAACTTTTTAGGCGATGTTAACGACCTGTATAAATGGTATTACTCATTTGTAAAAGATCTTGACAATACCAATGATGCGCAGTTAAAATCGCTGGCAGACAGCCTTACGCATGGCATTTCATCACCGGAAGAAAAAGCAAGAAGAATTTATGCATGGGTGCAGCATAACATAAAATATGTTGCATTTGAAAACGGCCTGGAAGGTTTTATACCACGCCGCGCTGCAACAGTTTGCACAAGGCGCTTTGGCGATTGTAAAGATATGGCCAGCCTGCTTACGGCATTATTGCAGATAAGCGGCGTTAAAGCCTATTTTACGTGGATCGGCACGCGCGACATACCTTATGATTATACCGATGTGCCGTTGCCTATAACAGACAACCACATGATCGCTGCAATAAATATTGATGAAAAATGGATATTTCTTGATGGCACCGACCCTAACTGCATATTTGGTTACCCCAGCGGTTTTATACAGGGCAAGCAGGCGCTTGTGGGCATTTCAGAAAATGAGTATAAGCTTATACGTGTGCCTGAAGTAGAGGGTGATAAGAACGGCATTATTGACAGTACATTTATTTCATTAACCGATAAAGGTATTTCAGGTAACAGCACCGTTTATTATAATGGTTATTTTGGCACAGATGTAAACGATAATCTTTTGTACAAGGACGAAAAAGATACAAAGGATTATGTAAAATCGCGGATGGGCAAGGCAAGCAATAAATTTATTTTGGGCGATTACAAAGTAAAAACACTGAACCAGGAAAAGCAGCTTGTTAATATACAGGCAAATTTTGATGTACCTGATTACAGCAAAAAAATAGCAGATGAGTTATATATAAACCTTGCACTGGATAAAATGTTTACACCGGGCTCAATTATAGATACCTCAAAAAGAAAAGTGGGCCTTGAAAATGAGTTTAGGTACGATATTAAGCAATATACTATACTGGATGTGCCAAAGGAGTACAAGGTATCTTATCTTCCTAAAAATTTTTCTGTTGATAATGATGTATTTGGTTTTTCCATTCAATACACCCAACAGGATAATAAGGTTATTGCCTGCCAGGAGCTGCGCAACAAAAGCCTGCTAATGCAGCCCGCGCAGTTTAACGGCTGGAACAATGCAATAAAACAAATATTAACACAATACAAGGAGCAGTTGGTGCTGCAAAAACAATAATATAAAAAGTATGTTACGTACAAAGCAAAGCGGCGCAGGTATAATGGCAGCATTATTTGCTGCATTAAGTGTAAACGGGTTTTCGCAGCAATACAATTATACAAACACAACGGGCTGGGATGAAAAGCCGGCGATACACAAGGTAAACCCAATGTTTGATTCTTCCGCAGCGGTAGGCATTCTTGACGAAAAGAAGGTTGAATATAAAGATGAAGGCAAGGATGTAATGGTTTATTCATCCCGCCACAGTATTATACATATAAAAGGTGATAAGGGTATTGAGATGTTTAACAAAGTGTACATTCCCATGTACGAAAACGCCGAAATAACCGATGTAAAGGCGAGAACAATTATGCCCGACGGAAAAGTTATTGATCTTGATGCATCTAAAATAAAAGATGTTGAAGAAGACGGCAGCAAATACAAAATTTTTGCATTGGATGGCGTGGAAAAAGGCTCGGAGGTAGAGTATGCCTACACTGAAAAAAGAAACTTTTACCTGTTTGGCAGCGAGGTATTTCAAAGTGGACGTATACCTTACCAGCAGGAGGTATTTACGCTTACATCGCCACAGCGGCTGCGCTTTAGCGTAAAAGGCTTTAACGGGTTTAATGTTAGCGAAGACACGGTTATGGGCGAAAGCCGGGTTATTGCCGGCTACGATGTAAATGTGCCCGAAATGCAGGAAGAAAAATATTCGTACAGCGACAAGTACTTAAAAAGGGTTGATTATAAATTCAGCTATAACCTTAGCACTGCAGCAGCCGTGCGCCAGTACACATGGAAAGATTTTTCAAAAAGAGCGTTTGCCGTTTATACTACCTGGAGCGACAGGGACCTGAGATCAATTGATGATTTTATTAAACAAATACCCATACCAGCCGGTGCAGATGAGGTTAGAAAAATACAGGTTGTTGAGGATTATGTGAAAACAAACATAAACATTGACAAAAAAGTGGAGAATGGAAAGAAAGACCCACTGTCGAACATTATTAAAACAAAAGCCTCTGATGAAGCAAACATTATAAATTTTTTCACTGCAATTTTTGATAAGCTTGGTATAGATTATCAAATAGTTTTTGCGGTTGAAAGAACGGGCATTTCCATAGATGAAGACCTGGAAAACTGGAACCGCGCTGACGCCGTGCTATTCTATTTTCCATCGCCCGGTAAATTTATAACACCCATTAATTCAGGAACACGATACCCATACCTGCCGGAGAATGTTATTGCCACCAAAGGGTTGTTTTTAAAAGGCACCATGATAGGCAATTTTAAAACCGCCATTGGCACATTTGACACTATACCTGCTGAGCCTTTTGAAGGTAACACACAAAACATGGAGGCAACTGTAAAGTTTGATGAAACGCTTGATACGCTTATAATAACCAGCAAACAAATATTAACCGGCTATCCTGCCGTTGATTACAGGCCTGTGTATGTGTATGCCCCAAAAGATAAACAGGAAGAGTTTTCGAAAGCTATTATAAAAAACGTGGGCAACAGCATGAACATATCAAACATAAAGGTTGAAAACACAAAGCTAACCGACTGCTATGATAACAAGCCGCTAATAATAAGCGGGGATGTAAAAACCACTGAAATGCTTGAAAATGCCGGCAAAAAGATATTACTTAAAATAGGTGAAATAATAGGGCAGCAGGTGGAAATGTACCAGGAAAAACCGCGGCAGTTACCTATTGAAATGCCTTTTCCGCATGAGGAGGATAGAAAAATAACGCTGCAGATACCGGACGGCTACAAGGTTAAAAACCTTGACGACATTAATATTAATGTTACCTATAAGGAAAACGATGTTGTAACAATGGGCTTTGTAAGCAGCTACGTGCAAACAGGCAATACAGTAATCATTACTATAACAGAAACCTATCGTAATGTATTGTACCCTGTTTCCCAGTTTGGAGTATTTACAAAAGTTATTAATGCCTCTGCCGATTTTAATAAGGTTGTGCTGGTGTTGGAGAAAACAAGCTAAGTTTTTGCAGTGACAGTTACCTGGTTTTGAGGGTTTCCTGCACAGCCGCGTGGTGAAAAATTGGCTGGCAATGCCTATTTGTATATTTTTATCGCTCATTTACAATTACATGCAGGTACATTTCAGCTACGACAAAAAAAAGGTTTACCAGGCTTTGCGTTATCATTTTTTATGGCAACCCGAAATGAGGATCTTGTTGTCGCTGATTATTGTTTTTGATGTTGTTACCGCTATATTGTTTTTTATAGGCAAAATACGGCCAGAACCCTTCCTGTTAGGCTCCTGCATATGGCTGGTTACCAT
>Ga0206806_1090_pt1 | contig 19387 bp, 17 predicted proteins | sample Alteio_BWOrgCont_60_FD_152911 | JGI IMG/M metagenome (GOLD analysis project Ga0206806, IMG submission 152911) | Enriched cells from forest soil in Barre Woods Harvard Forest LTER site, Petersham, Massachusetts, United States -... | ecosystem: Environmental > Terrestrial > Soil > Temperate forest >... | reverse complement strand
CAGCGTCATGGACCAATGAATCGTTTACATCTAGTGCTACTTCGGCCAAGAGTGTTATACGTTTTACTGTTACAGATAAAGGCACCAACGATGTTGGAATAGATAACCTGAGTGTTGTTACGGGGCCAACCGGAATAAACGCTATTACTGCTAATTCTGATTTTACAATTTATCCGAATCCGAATAATGGTTCATTCACCATTGAAACGGCTGGCTCAATAAATGAAAAAACGGAGATTGAGGTATACAATGCGCTGGGGCAACAAGTATATAGCGGTGATGTTTACCCGGGCAAAACCCAGATAAACATGAACGCTAAGGAAAGTGGCATGTACTTTTACCGCATAATGAGCGAAAGCGGAGACAGGCTTATCTCAGAAGGAAGGATAATTGTACAGCGCTAAAAATTATCTATTGTACAACCCATTTACCATGGGCAATCACTTCAGTGTTTTCGGTAAATGACCATATATAAGTACCTGCAGATAGCGATGGCAGGTCGAGTATATACATACCGGTACCTGGTATTTTTATCTCGGCTTCTTTTCTCCCATCAATAGAATAGATGGTCAGTACGCTTTCCTTTAATGTGCGTTGTGCATTAATTACAATATTGGTTTTATTGTGCGATGGATTAGGAAATACCTCTGCACTGAAACCTGAACTATCTCCTATAGTTACAACAGCAGATGGAGATTTACTTATTGAAGTAGAATTAAAGAATGTATTTTCCTTACCTGTACGCATATCACTCCATAATGCATACACATTTGAATCGGTTACAGCGCATCCCAAAAAATCATCACCACGCTCAATATACACAGGTGGGGAAATAGTATCGCTAACCAAGAAATTTTTACCGTAACTATTACCCCCATCAGTAGATGTTGTACCATATATCTGAAAAGAAGCGCTATCGCCTTTACTTGTATTGCGTCGGTCGCGCCACACAGCTCCGAATGTTCCGTTCTTAGCAAACCCACCCCAATTCAGATCGTGGCATGTATCATAAGCACCTTTTGTATCATCATTCAAACGTATAGGTCCGTTCCATGTTTTACCGGCATCGTTCGAATTGAATGAAACAACATCCGGCTCTCCGAATATTTCAGAAGGGCTTAGAAGAATAAGATTACTGGTATCGGTAGGGTTAGAAGAAACACAAAGGCCGCTTTTCAACAATGAATCAGCAGTTGGAATAACATCGGCAGTAGTAAAATTAAGTGCGGCATGTGTTGTAAATGATGCTCCTCCGTTAAACGATTTAACCATAATAAGCCGGGCATAGGGGCTATATGCAGTGTAGTAGGAATAATAGAAACCATATAGTGTACCATTAGCCGCCACAGTAGTAAATGCTGTAGCATCAGTTATTGCACCTGTAGGTATACTATCATCCAGCTGTTTGATGGGGGCCCACGTTGCACCACTATCAGCTGAATAAGTAAACCATGGGTGATGCGGTTGTGGAGCGAAATATGCATTTTGCGTTGTCAGGTAAACTCTTCCGGCATAAGGGCCATTAGTTCCGTCAGCTGCTATCCAGGGGCGGTCAATAGGCAGGTTAGGTTGCGCCTTGTAATAGATTGCTTTACTCGGTGTCTTCCATGTAATGCCTCCGTTTGTTGAACGGGCAACCATTATGTATCCTGAATCGCTGGCTTTCAACCCTGAAAGGTCAATATAGGCCAGATACACACAACTATCCTTACCAAAGTACATGGTAGGGTCTGCACTGTTAAAACTAGAGTATACATGCGGTAGTATCTGTAGCGGGGTCCATGTTTTGCCTCCATCAAATGAACTGCGGGTGGCAATGGCATCTTTTAAATTGCTTAGTGAAAAATATATCCATGCGGAAACAAGATGTTTGGGATTAAGCGGATTAACAACCAAGTTACACTCCCCATCAAAATACTGTGAATTAGAAAGGTTTATGTTTTGCGAGAATGAAGTGTATGAAGCAAAAACGAGTGAGAATGTGAGGTAGATTAGTAGTGTTTTTTTCTTCATAATTATTTATTTAATGTTTTGACAAAGCTCAATTTGCAAAGTTTAATCTCTATTTCGCAAAGTTATGAAATAGAGCCATAAATCATTTTGTTAATTCTTCTTACATTTGTTTCAAACTCATTTATATGCCAGATACTAAGCCCCATATAGCCATTATCTCTGCAAGTGTCCGCGAAGGAAGGAAAAGCCATAGAGTGGCTTTATATTTCAAGAAATTTATTGAAGAGAAGAACCTTGCAACCTGTGAAATAGTCGACCTGAATGAATACCAGTTTCCTATATTCAATGAACGTCTATGGCTTCTGAAAAAACCCGGGTGAAAAGGTATTGGATTTTGCCAAAAGGATTAAAACTGCGAGTGGAGTGCTAATTGTTACACCCGAGTACAATGGTGGTTACCCGCCTGCCTTGAAAAATGTAATTGACCTGCTATATGAAGAGTGGCATCATAAACCCATTGCAATTTCAACCGTGTCAAACGGATCATTTGGTGGTTCACAGGTAATAACCTCACTGCAATTCACATTGTGGAAAATACGCTCAATAGTTGTACCTGCGATGTTTCCGAATCCAACTGCTGACAAAAACTTTTCCGAAGATGGAACGCCGGTTGATAAAGAGGGGACAGACAAACGAGCAACCACTTTTATAAATGAACTATTGTGGTTTGTTGAATCGGAAAAGAGGATGAAGAGCTGAGCTATTATTTCAATAGCATATCTATAATCTCGGTCATAGTCCTGTCATTGGTCTTTACAAAACCTTCGCCGGCGGCATAGAGCGCTTGCACATTCTGTTCTGTAATGTTATCCATTTCCTTATTCATACCGTGCAGTGATGGCTGCAAACGGGTATAGGTTGATAGTGGCTTATTCTTGAAGATATCTTCCAACTGGTAATTTACCATATCGCTGTGTGCGTCAAACGCAATATTGGCAAGCATGCGCGCCCAGTTCTTGTCACTGGTATCATCGGTTTGCGATTCCGTGTATGCCGTAGTTGCCAAACCGGTTCCCAATGAAAGCAAAAAGAAACTATCTGCTTCAGGGTAAACCAACTTGGCTTGCATAAATGCAAACAAAGCCGGGTTATATGCAAAAATACTTCCGTCAATAAATGTGTATGGCCTTTCTGCCATGCAGCTGGCTTTTGCCGGAGGAAATACGCCCGGCAAAGCTGAAGTGGAACGAATTACAGAACGTATGAAAAAATCAGAACGGGGATCGCCTACCGCTTTGTGCGAAAGGAACAAATATGGCTCCGTATGTATAAGATCGTACGCGGTGACGCAACAAGGTTTTATAAGCTGGCTGAGCTTAAGGTCTTTAAAAAAGTATCTCAGTTGTGCTTCGAACCCTTCGGGAGAATATTTATGAAAGCCACCTCCTTCTTGTGGAGTAAATGAATGCGCGCCGTATGCAAAATAAAATTCCAACGCCTGGCGTGCTGTAAAACGAGGACGGTGCGCATCGCCTTCATCGGGTGTAAGGTAAATGCAGGTAAGTAACCCTCCGGTGCTGGTGCCGGTTATAAAATCGAAGAAATCGGAGAGGCGAACATTGGGATCATTCTTTGCCTGCTGCAAGCGAGTCTCCAATGCAGACAAAAAAGTAGCCGGAAGTATTCCGCGAATACCACCACCGTCGATCGATAATATGTTAATTGTTTTTCCCATGGGGCCTTTCTGCACTTGTAGCAGATATCAAAAGCCCTGTAAATGTAATCAAAGCATTCAAAATAAGCAATTCGAAGCCGAATTGGTACCCCTTGAACCACTCTTTAGAATGGGTATCAAGCATATAGCAAATAACCGGCGATAGCATGCATACAAAAGGGATCCAGCTATCATTAGCCTTTATTTTAGTAAGTAAACCAAATGCATATAGCCCTAGTAAAGGGCCATAGGTATAACCTGCTACTTTAAACACATCTTGAATTATAGCCTGGTTATTGATAAGGCGATATATAACTATTACAATAATTAACACAATTGCCATAAGAATATGGATATTCTTACGTGTTCTCTCCTGTGTTTCCTTTTTCTTCTCTTTTATATCCAATATATCTACACAAAAAGATGTTGTAAGCGCCGTTAATGCAGAATCGGCGCTGGCAAACGAGGCTGCAGTAATGCCCATTACAAAAAGGAAAGCAACTATTGTTCCGAAATAGCCTTGTGTTGCCAGCATGGGGTAAAGGTCATCTGACTTTGCAGGAACTGTAACGTGATTGGCTTCTACATATGCATATAATAATGAGCCTAATGCAAGGAACATGAACACTACGATAGCCTGTACAATACTGAACCAGAAAATATTTTTTTGCGATTCGCCTATTGTTTTACATGTCAGGTTCTTTTGCATCATATCCTGATCGAGACCAGTCATGGCAATAGCAATAAACACTCCCGCGAAGAATTGTTTGAAGAAAAAAAGTTTGCTGTTATAATCCCAGTAGAACATTTTAGAATAGGGTGATGCAGCAACAGTACTTGCCAGATCTGAAATATGTAAATGCAACGATTGCGTTATCAGAAATATACTGCCAACAAGAGCGGCAAGCAAAAAGAATGTCTGTAAGGCATCAGTCCATATAATGGTCTTCATACCTCCACTTCTGGTATAGAGCCATATCAAGGCTACTATAATTGAAGCTGTTACAACAAAGGGAACATTCCACTGGTTAAAAATGCAACCTTGCAATACATCAACCGCTACATATATGCGGAATGATGCACCAATAATACGAGACAGCAGAAAATAAGAGGCACCTGTTTTATATCCAAATCGCCCAAACCGTTCTTTTAAATAGGTATATATCGATGTTAACTGCATGCGGTAGAACACCGGCATTAATACCCATGCAATTATCCAATAACCGAGAATGTAACCAAGTACTACTTCATAATAGGAAAAACCAATTGATTTTACTGCACCCGGAACAGAAATAAATGTCACCCCTGAAATAGAGGAACCTATCATACCAAATGCAATAAGGTACCAGGGCGATTTTCGGTTAGCTAAAAAGAAACCTTCGTTGGTGCTGTTGCGTCCTGTAATGTAGGAAACAGCCATAAGGACTGCAAAATAAGATATAAGGCAAATTAGTATGGCCGATGCTGACACTACTCTATCTTTTTGGCGGAATACATTTTCCGGGTAATTACCTTCAACACAATCCGTTTAACTATCAATTCACCCAGGCAGCGATAATAAATATCTGTAGGAAGCTCTTTAAATGCATTCACTTGCTGTTCCGATACATCAATTCTATACAATACTTCTGATAATTCAGGAGTAATTGATGGAAGATATTTCATTAAGGCATTAACTACCAGTTCTGCCGCACGCTCTCCTTTCAGGTCAGAGTGTGGTATGTTTATAGCAAACTCCTTATTTAAGTCCTTGTTTAACTGCAGGATAACATCATTCCAGAATTCTTCTTTTGAAATGAAATCGGCATACTGTTGTAGGTATGTAAAGTCGTTGACTGTTATATCGCTCATAGGTATTTAATACTAATCAAACGTACACAAAAAAATATCAACTTATTTCACATTGCCTCCTAATCTTATCCACTATTTAGGTTAGTAAAAAACATAAATTTGTACAACAAGTTAATCTCATGAGTGATTTTTACGACATGATATACGAGGTAGTCCGGCACGTGCCCAAGGGCAGGGTTACCAGCTATGGGGCTATTGCCAAATATCTGGGTACGGCACAGTCATCACGCATGGTGGGTTGGGCTATGAACCAGGCACATGGTAAAAAGCCACCTGTACCTGCTCACAGGGTTGTAAATCGTACAGGTATGCTGTCAGGTAAGCATCATTTCGGGCATCCTAAACTTATGGAGCAAATGCTTGCTAAAGAAGGGATCAAGGTGAAGAAAGACCAGGTGCAGAATTTCAAGAAGGTATTCTGGGATCCCGCTATTGAACTTGCACTATAGTTACGTCCATGTATTTTGCGTTAGGGATTATTCGTATCTCGTCTATTAATAATGAACTCATGAGGGGCTCTGCCGTTGTAGTGGAAAGCCCACAGCCGCGGGTATTCGGGGCGAGGACTTGGAACGGATAGCCCGACCCGCAGGGGAACGCCCAAAAAATTACAGAACAAGGCTTAAAAATTCATAGCTTTACGTAAAATTTCCCTTATATGATAACTAAAGAACAAGTTCTGGAAGCGCTTAAAAACGTAATAGACCCCGACTTCGATAAAGATATAGTAACACTTGGCATGGTGCAAGATGTTGTGGTAGATGGTAAAAAAGTAAGTTTTACCGTTGTGCTTACAACCCCTGCATGCCCAATGAAAGAAATGATACACAAGGCGAGTGTAAACGCTATAATATATTATGTAGATAAGGAAGCAGAGGTAAACGTAACAATGAGCGCAAAAGTGACCTCAAAGAGGACAACAAAAAGCGCGGCGCTACCGCAGGTGAAAAATATTATTGCAGTGGCATCAGGTAAAGGTGGCGTAGGAAAATCTACCGTAGCAGCTAACCTTGCAGTTGCATTGGCTATGCAGGGCGCAAAAGTTGGCTTGCTCGATGCTGATATCTATGGCCCATCGGTGCCTATGATGTTCGACGTACAGGATGAAAAGCCATTGTTAGAAGATATTGGCGGCAAAACATATATGGTTCCGGTTGAACATTACGGAGTGAAATTGCTTTCTATAGGTTTCTTTGTTACCAATGCGCAGGCAGTGGTATGGAGAGGGCCGATGGCATCAAAGGCTTTTCAGCAATTGGTGAATGATGCAGCGTGGGGTGAATTAGATTATTTATTTATTGACCTTCCTCCGGGAACAGGCGATATTCAGCTTTCATTGGTTTCTACAGCATCTGTTACAGGGGCAGTGATAGTCAGCACTCCGCAAAACATTGCATTGCTCGACGTACGCAAAGCAGTTACCATGTTTGCACATAAAGATATTAATGTACCGGTACTTGGCGTGGTTGAGAACATGGCATACTTTACCCCTGCCGAGTTACCAAACAATAAATACTACATCTTCGGGAAAGATGGCGCAAAGACATTGGCAGATGAGCTAAAAGTTCCTTTCCTTGGACAGGTGCCATTGGTGCAAAGCATCTGCGAAGCAGGTGATGCAGGCCGCCCGGCAGTGTTACAGCAAGATACTCCGCAAGCAATTGCATTTATGGAAGTGGCACGCAACGTTGCACAACAAGTAGCTATAGCTAATAACAAGAAAGAGGAGAAACAACTGGAAACAGTCTAATTCTCTGTGAATCTCAGCATTTTTACTCTGTGGTTCTCTGTGTAATAATTTCTTACACAGAGTCTCACGGAGGATTCACGGAGAACCACAGAGGCAATTACATTACAATAATTAGCTTTTGAATTTTATCTTCCCCGTAAGCAGTTCGAAGAACATACGAAGATCAGACGCAAAGCTGTAAAACGGATTTTTGAATGTAGCAGGCCTGTTATGCTCAAAAAAGAAATGCCCGGCAAAACCAAAGCCATAGCCAAATAAAGGCGATGCAAATGCCCACCACTTATTATCGAAGCTTGCTAAAACCCATACAAGAAATATTAAGCCTAGAAAGGTGCCGATAAAATGCAAAGTGCGACAAACAACCTCTGAGTGCTCACTCAAATAAAAAGGATAAAACTCTTTAAATGATTTAAAGCCAGCCGCAGGATATTCTACTTTATTACTCATTGACAAATTTTATAAACCTAATAATATTTCTGAAGGATCCTTACTACCGAACAACAAACGTGTTGGGTCTTCAAGGCCTTGTTTTACTTTTACCAAAAAGCTAACCGATTCTCTACCATCAATTATACGGTGATCATACGAAAGAGCAATATACATCATTGGATGTATCTCTACCTTACCATGAACAGCCACAGGACGTTCAACCACATTATGCATGCCCAATATAGCACTTTGCGGTGGGTTAATGATAGGTGTTGACATCAATGAGCCAAATACACCGCCATTGGTAATGGTAAATGTACCTCCGCTCATTTCCTCAAGTGATAACTTATTGTCACGTGCTTTCAATGCCAGTTCTTTTATCTTCCCTTCTATTTGCGCAAGGCTCATCATCTCTGCATTACGCAATACCGGTACAACAAGTCCCTTAGGTGCACTTACTGCAACCCCAACATCAGCATAATTATGATATACTATTTCTTCCCCATCTACCATTGCATTTACAGCAGGAAAAGCCGCCAATGCTTCAGTAACAGCTTTGGTGAAGAATGACATGAATCCTAAGCGGAAGCCATATTTTTCTTCAAACTTCTTGCCATATTTTTCACGTAGTGCAAGTATTGCACTCATATCTACCTCGTTAAAAGTAGTCAGCATGGCAGTAGTATTTTTTACTGCTACCAAACGCTGAGAAAGCTTTTTGCGTAGCGCAGACATCTTCTGCCTGTCATCGTCACGAGCACCCTGGAAAGGAGAATTATTTTCAACAGTAAAGCCTTTTGCTAATGCATTTGCAACATCCGATTTTGTAACTCTTCCACCTTTACCGGTACCATTCACAGCAGGGATATTACTCTCTGCCATCATTTTTTTAGCTGCTGGTGATGGAGTACCCGAAGCATATGAAGTTTGTTCCTGTGCAACTTTTACCGGAGCAGCGGAAGCCTTCGCAGCCGCCGGAGCTGCTTCTTTCGCTTTTCCATTTGCTGAAGGGTTTTCAACCACTGCTGGTGCCTTTGCATCGGTATCTATTTTTGCAACCACACTACCCACCTTAACGGTGTCGCCATCTTTTGCCAATATCTTTATCTGCCCGGCCTGTTCACTGTTTATGGTAAGTGTAGCCTTATCTGAATCAATCTCACAAACCTCTTCTTCCTTTTGTACATAATCGCCATCTTTTTTTAACCAACGCGCTATCTGTACTTCTGTAATTGATTCTCCGGGGCTAGGCACTTTAAGTTCTAATATCATAATTTAATTTTTTATGTTCATTAACAAACCACTATCAGGGCTAAAGCCCTTATTGAATGAAATTCCTATAACCCCAGCCTTAAGGCTGGGGTTAATAAATACAAAACGGTTTTTGGCTTCAGCCATGACAAATTACATTACAGTTTACTTTACCAATACTTTTCCGAATATTGTATTCAGTATAGTGTTCTTTTCTTTTTCACTCAGTTTCTTTGAGCCTGTTGCAGGGCTTGCGCTTTCAGGACGTGACACACATTTCAGTTTCACCTCATTTACCATACGCGTCATGAATAACCACGCGCCCATATTTTCCGGTTCTTCCTGAACCCATATATATTCTTTCGCCTTTTTGTACTTGGCCAGGATAGCTGTAAACTGCTTACGTGGGAAAGGATATAATTGCTCCATACGAATAAGAGCTACGTCCTCATTACCTTCTTTTTCCTTAGCTTCCAGCAGATCATAATATACTTTACCCGTGCAGAACACTAACCGTGTTGCAGAAGTATTTCCATCATCAATTATTTCCTGAAAACCACCTTTAGTGTAGTCGCTTATTTTAGATACACATTTAGGGTGGCGCAATAAGCTCTTAGGAGTAAATACAATCAGTGGTTTACGGTATGGTGCATGTAACTGCCTGCGCAATGCATGGAACATATTAGCTGGAGTAGTTGGATCAATAACGTACATGTTGTTCTCTGCACACAACATCAAAAACCTTTCCATACGTGCGCTGGAGTGCTCTGCTCCCTGTCCTTCGTAACCATGCGGCAGTAATAAACAAATACCATTCATGCGGCGCCATTTATCTTCTGCGCTGCTTAAATACTGGTCGATAATAATTTGTGCACCATTGGCAAAATCACCAAACTGGGCTTCCCAAATAGTTAATGTTTGTGGTGATGACATGGAATAACCATATTCAAAACCTAGGACAGCATATTCTGAAAGATGTGAGTTATAAATGGCAAATTTTGCCTGATTGTCGCTTAAGTGAGCAAGCGGTGTATATTGTTCTTCAGAATCCGTAAGGGTTAACACTGCATGACGGTGAGAGAATGTTCCGCGTTCTACATCCTGCCCTGTAAACCGTATTGGATGGCCTTCCATTACCAATGAGCCATACGCAAGCAATTCACTCATTCCCCAATCAACTGCACCCTCGCCTTGCAACATAGCTTTGCGATCGGCCTGTAGTTTTACAATTTTAGTAAAGAAGCTTTTGTCATTTGGCAGGTCAGTTATCTTCTCTCCTATTTCAAGAAGCGTTTTCTTATCTACTGCTGTATCTGGCGATCTATCAAAGTCTTTGTCTTCTGCTATGCGAATACCTTTCCAAACACCCTCAAGGAATGATGTTACCTTGGTTTTACGGATCTGTTTTGATTCGTCCAACCTCTCCTGTAGGGTTTCCTTAAACTCGTCTTCAATCTTTTTCAGGTCAGCATCATTCACCACACCTTCATTCTCCAGCTTAGCTACATATATTTTACGCGGATCTTCGTGAGCAGCAATTGCTTTATATAATAATGGCTGGGTAAAACGTGGCTCATCACCCTCGTTATGGCCATATTTACGGTAACCAAGCAGATCAATAAATACATCGCGATGGAAGGTCTGGCGGAATTCAATTGCCAGCATTACAGTTTGAACAACAGCTTCCACATCATCAGCATTAACATGGAATACCGGTGACAAAATAACTTTTGCTACGTCGGTACAATATGTGCTGCTACGTGCATCAACATAGTTGGTGGTAAAACCTATCTGGTTATTAGCCACCATGTGTATGGTTCCGCCTGTGCGGTATGCGGCAAGCTTAGCCATCTGCACAGTTTCGTAAACTACGCCCTGTCCTGCAATAGCAGCGTCACCATGTATAAGAATAGTTACAACCTTATTATAATCCTGGTTGTATTGTTGTTCAAGCTTGGCACGGGTAATACCTTCTGTAACCGGGTCAACCGTTTCCAGATGTGAAGGATTGGGTGTAAGGCTTAAGTGGACCTTGTTTCCATCGCGGGTTACTACGTTCGCAGAATAACCTAAGTGATATTTTACATCGCCACCAAAAAGTGCATCAGCATCAAATTCTTTTCCTTCAAATTCATTGAAAATATCCTCGTAGGTCTTTTTGAAAATATTGGCAAGCATATTCAACCTTCCACGGTGTGCCATTCCTATAACAACTTCTTGTATGCCCAGTGCAGCACCCTTTTGAATAACCCCGTTTATGGCCGGAATAAGAGCCTCTACCCCTTCGAGTGAGAATCTTTTTTCGCCCACAAATTTAGTGTGCAGAAAATTTTCAAATACAACCGCTTTACTGATATCCTGTAATATTTCACGTTTCTGTTCAGCAGTGAAATTTGGTTGATTGCGGGTCGATTCCATTTTATCCTGCAACCATTTTACTACTTTCTGGTTACGGATGTGGGTATACTCTACGCCAATAGACTGACAATAAGTTTGTTTGAGGAATGTAATAATATCGGAAAGCTTCGAAGCACCTAAGCCAATTTCATGGCCAGCCTGGAAAACAGTATCCATATCAGATTGCGCAAGGCCTATAAGTTCAATCTCATCCAGTGAAGGATAATACTTTCTGCGCTCACGTACCGGGTTTGTTTTGGTAAATAAATGGCCAGATGAACGGTACAGGTTTATCAGGTTTAATACAGCAAATTCCTTACGAACCTGCTCAGGTACCTGTTCTGTTCCCGACAGATCAGAATAATTTTTGCGGGCAAATTCAAACCCTTCAAAAAACTTTTGCCACGAGGTATCAACCGACGAATTATCCTGTAAATAATTCTTGTAAAGATCATCAATAGTTCCAGGGTCGGAATTACTGAGATATGAATGCTTATCCATACTTTTTTTAATAGGATGGTAAATTTAAGCATTTTACAGCCAACATCGATGACCTACTTTAATGCAATGGAATTCAGTACCTTAGCAAGGTCACCGGTAAGTGATTTTCTCGAATATTTTCCAATATTAGCCCCTTCGCTAAACAAGCCACCTGACTTAAACTTACTATAAAAATAAAGGATGCTCTTTTTCATTTCAGCTATATCATCAAAACCAGCAAAAAGCCCTGCCTTTGTATCATCAATAATTTTCTGTGCGTCGCCACCTTCAATTCCTATGCATAATATAGGCCGCTTCGCTGCCATGTATTCAAAAAACTTGCCTGTGGTTATTCCCATTGCATTAGGCGTTCTGTTTATCAATAACATTAACACCTGGGCTTGTTTTTGAACAATTGCGACATCATGATGTGATAGGTATGCAATTTTATTTACGTAAGGGGCAAGTCCGTGCTTTTCCATATCCTCTTGTACGGCTATATCTACTTTACCAACTAACTTTATTTCCAGGTCCGAGGCAAAAGCAGCATTCTCTTTTGTCAGTTCTGCCAAGGCTTTCCAAAGTGTTGGTTGGTTTCTCGATTTATCGAGCGTACCAATATGTGCCATAGTGAATTTCTTATCCAATTGTACTTCACCCACTCCATCATAATCTTCCGGGTCGAAGCCATTTGATATAAATTTAAATTTGTCATGCATTGCATCTGTATACTTGCCCGCTGTCCCCTTCTTCAAGATCGCTTCCAATCCATCTAACCAGTTCTGCCCGACACAGCTCACAACATCAGCATTTTGCAGTACTCCCAATTCCAGTTTCTTATGTTTCCTGTCGGCCATGGGTGTAAGCATCAGCTTGGAATAGAAGTCTATCTCGGTCCAAGGATCGCGGAAATCAGCCATCCACGGAATATTTATTTTCCTTTTAATTGCCTGTGCTATAAGGTGCATGCTATGCGGTGGGCCCGTGGACACCATTGCATCAACAGGGTTCTTTTTCAGATATTCTACTAAATAGTTGGCAGAAGGCTTTACCCAAAATTTACGCGCATCGGGAATAAAGAAGTTACCACGAATCCATACTGCAGGTTTTTCAAGCGGTTTTGGTTTCTTTGATTCTGTAAGGAAAGCAGCATTGATTTTTTCATGCTTCTTTTGCCCCATTAACTTTTTGTAGAACAAATAGGGTTCCCATATTTCCGTTTTAAGAATAGTAATATCTTTCGGTAAATCCTTTTGCAGCGAATCATCATTGGTTGGCGATTCAGGATTTGAAGGAGTATACACTATGGGTTCCCAACCGAATTCACGCAGATACTTTACAAATTTCAGCCAGCGCTGCACACCGGCACCACCACTTGGTGGCCAGTAATAGGTAATAATGAGAACCTTCTTCATTTTACTCAGTAGGCTTCTTCCTGAATTCCATAAACAGAAGGCCAACGCAACTTAACAATATTATAAGCGAACTTGCCAATGAAATTTTTTCACCAGTAGCATACGCTTTTGGCTCGAACTTAAATTCGATAGTATGATTGCCCGCAGGAATTTTCATTGCCCGTAAAATATAATTCACTCTTATATACTCAGAAGGTTTTCCATCAATAAATGCATCCCATCCGTCTTTGTAATATATTTCTGAGAATACTGCCAGTTCTTCTGCATTTGATTTTGATTCATACACCAGATCATTGGGCAGGTACGATTTCATTTTAATTGATGCAGTTGAATCGTTGGTTGGAGTTACATCTTTCAAATAATCAGCAAACCGCTTGTCAACTAAGGCAGTGTGCTTAGGATCGAAATGCATAAGCGATGTTATTTCAGAATCTGCATCCTCAACAATTTTCCAGTTATTTACAAACCAAGCATTACCCAAAGCATCAGGGTTCTTCTCAGCTACATTTTCCTTTCCACCAGGGCCTGGTGCTATAATATACTTTGTGTTCAACATATTAAGCACCCCTATATTTTCTCTGCTGATACGGGTACTTAGTAAACCTGTATACTGTAGCATTTCATCATACCGTTTCATTTTAACTCCGCTATACCCACCAATTGATTTATGGAAATATGAAGTACGGCTATCCTGATCGGGGCGCATAGTTTGATTATATACCCGATAATCCAACGAGGTATCCTTTAAAATATCCAGATCAGCTTGTTCCGGCTCGTATGGCACCTGGGCTGCTTTCTTGGTAGTCCAATGCTCCCTGCTGTGGTCAAGGTATCGCCAATCGACCTGGCTCAGATCCCATAACACAAAAAAACACAATACTCCTGCAAACCAATTACGGCTTATCATCTTTTTAGAATATACCCATACAAGTCCTGCTGACAATACAATAAATATTAGTGTACGCCCTGCATCACCTGTAAAGAGTTTTTTACGTGCATTGGCAACAGCAGGATAAATATTGCTTAAATATTGCTCTATCTGTGCGTCGCTAGCCTGCGGGCTGCCTTGCTTCAAACGATCTATCCATTCTTTGTTCTGGTCCTGGCTTTGAAAATCGGTAAAGTTTGTTGGCATTATATAACACAACAATGCAAACCCTCCTGCAATAGCTAATGATATGAATAGTATTTTTTGTCCATTCATGTTTTTCAAGAGCTTTACAGGAATATTTTCTTTCAGGAAATTCTGATCCTTTACCAACTTATCCAGTGTTAAGGCTGCCATAATTGGTAGTGTAAGTTCAGCCAATACTAGAATCATTGAAACTGCACGGAAGTTATTAAATGCCGGGAAATGGTCGAAAAAGAAATCGAAAATACTTGTCCCGAATATAATTACCGGGTTGTGCCCCCATGATAATGCAATTGAAAGGGCTGTAGTAACCAACAAGAACCACTTTAGTGAACCCTTGATCAGGAACATTCCCATGAGTGCAAAAAAGCAAATAATGGCACCCACGTATACCGGGCCCGAAGTAAAAGGCTGATCGCCGAAATATTGTGAATAATTCTGATATATCTGACTTTGTTGTTCATCCAGGTCTCTTGGAGTGCCAGCTACAGAACCTATTGGATCGGATGCACCGCCTTTAAAATCAGGTATAAGTAAGGTAAAACTTTCACCTACTCCATAACACCATCCGGTTGCATATTCTTTAGTAAGTCCGTTCGATTTATTTTCATGATTCAGCGTAAGCTCTGATTTACCTCGTGAAGAGTATTTGCTGTATTGATACGTTAACCAAAGACTTGTAATGTTGGTACCAAATGCAAATACAATAGCAATTGATAACATAGCGGCAGTTTTAAAATAGCCGGCTATTTGTTTTTCTTTAATAGCTGTTACCAATTGGGCAAAGGCATAAACCCCTATTGCCAACACTAAATAATAGGTTATCTGTATGTGGCCTGCATATAATTCCATTGCAAATGCAAAAGCGGTAAGGGCAGTACCCGCTAATCTCTTCCCTCCAAAGGCCAGGATTACCCCTGCCAGAACCAATGGCATGAAAGCACAGGTATTAGCTTCAGAATTATGGCCTGCAGTTAGTATAATAAAAAAGAAAGAAGAAAAAGCATACCCGAATGAACCAATTATGGCTATCCATGAATCTACTTTAAGTACTTTCATTAATACATAAAAACTAACACAGGAAATAAACACCGTACTTATTGGGAACGGGAGCACAGATGATATGATGATAAAAACAAATCTCATCAGATTTGCGGCATAAATTCCCGATACCTGGTAACCGGGCATACCTCCGAAAAGTGAATTTGTCCATAATGATTCTGCATGAAAACGTGCCCGAAAATCAAATATCTCCTTAGATACACCTAAGTAATTGGTTATATCGCTTTGTGAGAGCGCCTTACCCTGGAAGACAGGCCAGAAATATATTACAGGGATAAGAATAAACAGGCCCAACGCGATTAAATGCGGTTGCCCTAATTTAAATTTGTTTTGCATGGTGTCTTAAAAGAAACAAAGATAAGATACTTTCATTTCGACAGTGAAAACATTCCCTTTATGCGCATATAACGCAATATTTTCAATTATATTTTAATACGTTTACTCCTAAATGCCTCCTCTTGGTATATCCTATTATTTAAGCGTGTACCTGTTATTCTTTATATTTGCCGCCAAGAACAAACACCTATTTGTATCAATGAGATTAAGCGAACGTATCTGTCTGACCTTAAATAGTTTTTTTCCAAAGAAAACCGTTCAGGGAAGGGGCTCAGCTGAAAATTACTCTTTAGCTCAATACAATTGGGGCAAACAGGGGTTTGGAACCGTTTCTTCTTATATAAATTTAAAGGATAAAGTAGTGCTTGACGCAGGCTGCTCTTTTGGCGGAAAAACCCTCTTTTATGCCGAACAGGGCTGTGCCAGCATTACTGGCCTTGACCTGGATGAATTACGTATAAAACATGCAAGGGAGTATGCTGAAAAGAAAAATATTACCGGAATAAAATATGTGCAAGGCAATTTAGTTAATCTCCCTTTTGATACAGATACATTTGATGTTATCTTTCTTAATGACGTTGTAGAACATATTGACAGGCCTATTTTAATAGGGGCATTGAAAGAATGTAAGAGAGTATTGAAGCCGGGTGGCAGAATATATATTGAATTTCCGCCGTGGAGCAGTTATGATGCAGGGCATCTGTATGATTACATATATATTCCGTGGTGTCACTTGATCTTCTCATCAAAAACATTAATAAACGTAATTAATAAACTATCACCAGATGCCAGTACAATGGGCACTCTGTCTTATATTGAACACTTTAAAGAACTTAACAAATTAACTATTAAGGAATTTAAGCAGATGGTACGCGATATTGATTTTAAGGTGGTTACTATAAAACCACTTATACTACTGCAAATGAATTTCTTGCGGTATGTTCCTTTCTTCAATAACTACGCAACTCGAAGATTACTGGCTGTTTTATCGAAATAACTGGTTATGTTTATTTAATTGGTTCCGCCATTACCTCTAAAGCTCTTGCAGGGTAATCTGTTATAATTCCGTCAACCCCCATTAAAATGTGCTGGCGCATATCTTCTTTTTCATTTTCTGTCCATACCAGGGCTTTCATACCCAATTCATGTATCCGTTCTACCCACTTGTTGGTGGCGTATTTATAATACAAACCACAAGTATCAGGCTTGAAGTTTAAAGCGCTCATTCGCAGCCTTATAAAGCGGGGGTTTTTAACCAACATTCCTATTTGGCAACCCGGATCTTTTTGATGCAATACATTCAGTGGCCGCATATCGAATGATTGTATCAATATTCTATTGTAGATATTGAATGGAGCCAATTCCTTCAGCACTAATTCTACAAATTCATCAGGTGGAGGGTGCAATTCATGGTCGTTGACCCATTTACTCTTTATTTCAATATTATATATCAAAGGCGAAAGGTTATTGCTTTTAATAAAGGTTTCAACCTTGTCAATAACTTCAGCCAATAAAGGCTTATACGCAGGCAATTTTATCTGGTCGGGGAAATTAACATTACCACGCAAACCACAATCGTACCGCCGTATTTTATTATAATTCATCCGGTACAGGTTTTTGCGCTTGAGAAAGCTCACCTTTGAATTATCGGGCTTGGTGCAGGTCTTAGGGTTCATCCAGGGTTCGTGAGAAACCACAACTTTCTTATCCTTCGATATAACTACATCCAGTTCTACCCCATACAAACCTAATCCGGCTGCATATAAAAAGCCCTCTATAGTGTTTTCAGGGTATAATCCTCTCGCACCTCTATGTCCGTATATAACTGTTTTCATCACTTCTAATTATTTCAAAGATAATATTTGTAGCCTATTCAAATAAAATGTAAAATTGTGGCTATATGCATTTTCCGTTTTCTTCATGAAAAAACCAATACTACTCATACTACTTAGTTTTTACTTCATTTCTGCATCAGCAATTAATTCTGATAGCATTAAAAATGAAAAAGTGCATATTGTACCCATTCCGGTGTTTTATTACGTACCCGAAACACGCTTTGCTTTCGGTGCCGGAGCTTCTTTCACATTTAAACTCAGCCATGATAGCGCTACAAATTATTCAGATATTTTAGGTATTGGCGCATATACACAGGATAATCAAATAGTACTTTACGCTCCAATTGAAATATATTCAAAAGATAATAAATACTACCTTGAGGGTGAACTTGGTTTTTATAAATATAGCTACTATTACTGGGGGATTGGGACAGAAAGGGTTAGCCAGGAGCTATATGAGGTAGTTTACCCCCGCATTATTTTAAATGGTTACCGGAAATTGTTCTCGAATATTTATGGGGGGATCGATTATTATTTCAGGGCAGATAATTTTATAAACTACGCCAGCAACGGAGTACTCGGGACAGGTGAAGTAACGGGCAGTAAAAACTATACAGCTTCGGGTGCAGGGTTCGATCTTTTGTATGATTCAAGAGACAGCATTTTCTTTCCGACAAAAGGGATTCTGGTCCGCCTAACATCGTACGACTACTCTTCGTTTTTAGGTTCTACATTCAACTTTCAAAAAATACAGACTGATGTTTCGTGGTATAAGCGTATAACACCCTCATTTATACTTGCCATGAACCAACATAACGAATTTACGTTTGGTAATGCCCCATTTGATATGATAGGCCTGGTTGGCGGCAGTAAACAAATGCGTGGATATTACTACGGGTATTACAGAGATAAATTCCTTACCCTTTTACAGGCTGAAGCAAGGGTTCATATACATGGTCCATGGGGATTTGCAGTATTTGGTGCATCAGCACTTATAGGGCACCCGGGTGTGTTTCCCGAAGCACCCGGGCTTATTTTAGCTGAAGGCGTTGGCCTGCGTTACAATGCAAACAAAAAACAACACATTAATATTCGTGGTGATATTGGGTATGGAAATACAGTTGAATACTACCTGAGTGTTGAAGAAGCTTTTTAGTTCCAGACGGAGAATTGCTATTTCATTTTTCTGAAAATCAAAGAATCGGCCCCACAGGCATAGTATTTATTCTGGCACTTCAGGTTCATGATGCTATCGCCTTTTAAAATACCCTTATAAAACAATCTGTCATGGGCAAAACCAACTGCAAGAGGGCCGCCATAATTCCTAAAGGTACTTAATGTAAAAGGCTGCCTATATAACTCCCCTTCAATAAAATTAAAGCTCACAGAATCATTCACTACTTTCACATTATTAACATTTGCACGAAAGTACAGACCATTATATGTGCTCTGCATAGTTGGCCCCATTACCATACCCCTTAAAGAATCACCTTCACAATAGAAAAGAAAATAGAAGGTCCAGTTAGGCTTTTGCGGAACCACAACGTAACTATACCCCTTTCCATCAAGTGAACTTATACATGCTTGCTTGTTATTATTTTTCTCTCCGCCTTTAAAGCCGAATAATACAAACACTACCAACCCTATTATAAGCCCTTTCATGATGATCAGAATTCTTTAGACTTATCCTTATTCGTTATCCATTCATTAATATCCCTTACCATAGTGCGGCACTCAACAGAGCCTGTTGTATAGCAAGGGCACATTTTTTCTGCAAAAAAA
>Ga0206806_1024_pt1 | contig 19501 bp, 14 predicted proteins | sample Alteio_BWOrgCont_60_FD_152911 | JGI IMG/M metagenome (GOLD analysis project Ga0206806, IMG submission 152911) | Enriched cells from forest soil in Barre Woods Harvard Forest LTER site, Petersham, Massachusetts, United States -... | ecosystem: Environmental > Terrestrial > Soil > Temperate forest >... | reverse complement strand
TGAAAAAATACCTCCGCAAACATCAGTCATAAAAAATATAAAGCCTCTTTTTGCAAGGATACTTGAGCCTTATTCGGTTACAATAATTGAATTAAAACCTGGTAATTAATTATTTTACCCAAGCTGCAAAAATTTAGATTAGTTATGCATAAAATAGCCTTTTTGCTCACCATTTGTATAGTTTAAATGAATAAAATGGAAATTGAAATATCCCTTATAAAATTCACCACACCGTTATCAGCGAAACGAACCTGAATTACGTTGGCAGCTTAACCCTTGACGAAGATTTAATTGAAACGACGAACAACATCATTTGCCCGGGACCATTGGGGATATTATAATGGCAAACTGGGCCGTAGTACGCTTATACCTGTTTTTCAATCAGTATCGTCGCCTGACATTGTTACATGGGCACTTGGGCTGATGGGCACTGACAGAGACCCCGATTCTAATTTTGCAAAAGCATTTATTTTAACATCAATTAAATACCCCACCGGCGGCTCTACCGAGTTTCAATACCAATCCAATGATTTTGATTTACAGGCTTCACAGGTAAATGACCATTCTTATTTTGGCAAAGTGCCGCAGGTTTATGGAACCAGCCAGCAACTTATTTGGGATGCAGTACAAAAAAAAGTTGTGACAACCGATACGCTCGACATGCGCAACGAATATGTATACACGCAAAACCCCTTATCCGGCGCCAGTACATCGTATACTTCTATTACTGCAGCTTTCCGGTTTGGCAATTCGGGTGATTGTTCTACTTATAACCTCATGAGCCCGGGTGGCTCTGGTGTTATGTATTTTGAACTATACGACTCCACCGGTACTAACCTTATCATGCACATAGACCCTTCTGGCATTACACAGGCATGCGGATCAGGTGTAACTACAAACTGCCTTGCGTGTGGCGGCGGGGTTCTTACTTATACTTTTACCGCTAACCTCAATCCTGCAAAATACGTATTCCGGGCATACTCAACGGGAACTACTTACAGTGTTGACCTGCAACAGATTGTCGTAAACTTCAATTGGTATGCTATGCAGTATTCGCAACCTACCTACAGCGGTCAGTCTGGCCCCTATTTTTCAGTGGGTGGCGGCCTAAGGATATGCCGTATAATAGACCATGATAGCATCAGCAGCAACAACGATAAAGTTAGAAAATACATATATCATTATTGGGCTGATAAAACTAGTTCAGGCACACCGCAGGAGTACAGCTACGGCCGCAGGATGTCAAAACCACAGTATTCCTATTTTTCCGTAACGCTTGATGCCAACTCACAGAACACCCCGACAGGCTGTAGGGCAAATTATTATTTTGGCGCGCACCTCATGCGATCTTCAGACAGCGATGTGCCGTTAAATGGCTCAGCGGCAGGATCGGCGGTTGGTTATGACCAGGTAACAGAACTGGATGGAGAAAATGGCGAGAACGGCAAAAAAGTATATAACTACTATAACCAGCCAGACTATGTATATTCTTATGGAGATCCCTATACTGGCGTACAGTTACCTATGCGGCCACCCTATTCATCAAATATAGCAGATATGCAAAACGGGTCTCTTCTGGAGGAGACAGACTACGCTAATGCAACCAACGGTTTTATTAAGGTAAAAGATGTGCAAAACCAATACACCGTCGATAGTAAACTACATAATGATGTGTATGGTTTTCAATACCAGCCGCTTACCGGTGTTGGCCATGGCGATAACTGTGCAAACACAAACTTACCCTATTGCGACCCAACCACCCTGCTTATTTCATTTTTCTCGTTCAAGTCTGATTGGGTTTATCTTTCTTCCACAGATGATAAACTCTATAACCAGGGCGATACAACCCAATACCTTGAAACATACACAAAATATTATTATGACGATACCGCACACCTTATGCCAACGCGCGTTATAGCAAACAACAGCAAGGGCGAGCAAATAACAACTACAACAACATACCCGCTGGATTATACTACCAACAGCACCTCCGACGCATTTAACCAGGGTGTTAAAAATCTTGTAGCAAAACATGTTATTGCTGCGCCGGTTGAAAAATATGTGCAAAAAACCAAGAGCGATGGCACAAATATAGGAGTGGTTGGCAGCGTGCTGACAACTTATAACAGCAGCGGCGATCCAACGCCCTCATTAATTTATGAATCAATGCTTACAACGCCATCTACAACATTTACGCCTGCAAGCATAAATACCAGCGGCCTGGTTAAAGATGCCAGCTATGAATCTTTGATTTCATTTGACACGTATGATGCTAACGGCAACATATTGCAGCAGCATAAAATAAGCGATAACAGCCATGCATATATATGGGATTACCAGGCAAGCCTGCCTGTAGCAGAAGCAATCAATGCCCCCCAGGCAAAAATAGCCTATACCTCATTTGAAGCGGATGGCAGCGGTAACTGGAATATCACCTCCACAACAATGGATAATACAAAAGCAATTACAGGAAGCCAGAGTTATAATCTTGCTAACGGGAGCATCAACAAAAACAGTGGCATAGTGGTTGGCGATACGCTTGTTGTTTCGTACTGGAGCAAAAATGGCAGCTACTCTGTTACCGGTACGATAGGCAGCGTACTTACCGGGAAAACGGTAACTATAGGCGGCAACAGCTGGACGTATTATGAACACACCGTTACAGGAGTTACAACGGTTACCGTTTCAGGTAGTGGCAATATTGATGAGTTACGCCTGTACCCCAAGTATGCACAGATGACGAGCTACACATTTGAGCCTTTGATTGGTATGACCACCCAGTGCGATGTAAATAACCGGGTTAGTTATTATGAGTATGACGGGCTTGGCAGGCTGAAGGATATTAAAGACCAGGACGGCAACATTTTAAAAACATTTGAATACCACTACAAACAATAACAACCCCGTTAAATCTTTATACAATGAAGCTTATAATATTATTTCTTGTATCGTTGCTGGGCTGGAAATTTGCACAAGGCCAGGTTGCAATTGCCGGCCCCGCGTGTGTGCTGCCCGGTGTGCAATATCAATACTTAATTTCAACTACTGATACCGTAGGGTCAGGCATTCATATATCTCTTACCAATGGTGCATTTACACAAACTGGCAATACCTCGCTTAATGACAGCCTTGTATCATATGTGCTCGTTACCTGGAACAGTGGAGCTTCTTCTGCTTCCATTTCATTCAGCTCGCCTTCAGGCAGCACAAACAATACCATAAACATCACAAGCCTGCTGCAGCCGGGCGGTATAGATACATCATACCTGCAGCAAACAATTAATTATAATGCCGCAATTACATCTTTTAATTGCAGCGCTGCAAACGGCGGCAGTTGCTCCCCATCATACTCATACCAATGGCAGCAATCTACTGACAATTTGGTTTGGAATGATATTACCGGCGCAACAAATCAAAACTTTGATGCATCTATAAGCATTACACAAACAACCTACCTGAGAAGAAAAGTTACCGAAACGGCATCTGGCTCCGTGGCTTATACGGCAACGGCAACGGTATATGTTAACCCGCCAACCGGAGACAGCACCAGCACCGGGTTAAACATTGGAGCAAAGCACAAGATTATTGGTGCTGTATTTAATGCAGTTGTACAGGTATCCCGCGACAACAACGTTGCCCTTGACTATGCAAGCCTGCCAGCACTTTACCGTAAGCCAACCAACACTACATCAACACTAAACTCATTATAAATGCAACCAAATTTAATACTGCAAAAATTATATCGCCTTAAATGGCCGTTGTTGCTATTGCTTGCATTTGCACCGATAAAACCGCTGTTTAGCCAGGTCTCTATCAGCGGGCAAACATGCGGCATACCGGGCACGTCGTACACCTATACCATATCACCCATGTCGTTTAGCGGTACTATGACATGGACCCTTACCGGCGGTGTGATTACCGGATCCAGCAGTACGAGTGCGTCTGGTTCGCCGCTTCCTTCCATTAACGTTACCTGGAGCACTGGCTATGCAAGCGGCACTATCCACCTTGTGGCTCCAGGCGGTACAGCCAATTTAACGGTTACCTTAACTACTGCGTTGGCAGGCGGCACCATAACCGCCAATGGCAGCCAAAACATAAACAACGGTGCAACACCGGCTACAATAAGCTGCGGCGCGGCATCTGGCGGGTATTGCACACCAACATATAATTATCAATGGCAATCGTCAACCGATGATGTAAGCTTTTCGGCCGTTAGCGGCGCAACATCCCAAAACCTGTCCTTCTCTTCGGGTTTAACCCAAACAACATACTACAGGCGGCTTGTTACAGAAACTAATACCAGTAATACCGCATATTCCGATGTAGCCACAATCATAGTTTACCCGGCCCTTAGTGCAGGCACTATCTCACCTTCAAGTGCAACTATTAATTACAATACCAGCCCCGGCGCATTAAGCGGTACAACACCCACAGGCGGCAATAGCAGCTATACTTATCAATGGCAAAGCAGCCCGGATAACAGCACATGGACAAACGTGAGTGGTGCTACTTCGCAGAACTATACACCCGGCAATTTAACTGCTACAACTTACTACCGCAGGCAGGTAACCAGCAATGGTGTTACTGCATCAACCAACACCAGCACAATAACAGTGTACCCTCAACTTACTGGAGGGACTGTCAGTCCTTCGTCAGCATCAATAAATTATAACACCAGTCCGGGTGCGTTAAGCTGTACCGTTGCTACGGGCGGCAATGGAACATACACCTACCAGTGGCAAAGCAGCCCGGATAACAGCACATGGACGAATGTTAGCGGCGCTACCAGCCAAAATTATACACCCGGCAATTTAACTGCAACTACTTATTACAGGCGCGTAACTACAAGCAACGGTGCTACAGCTAACAGCAATACAAGCACTATAACCGTGTACCCACAGGTTACAACAAGCGTATCACCGTCTTCTATAAGCATAAATTATAATACCAGCCCCGGCCTGTTAAATAATACACCCGGAGGCGGCACAGGCACATACACTTATCAATGGCAAAGCAGCCCTGATAACAGCACATGGACCAATGTTAGCGGTGCAACTTCGCAGGATTATACACCCGGCAGCCTTACCACTACTACCTATTACCGTGTAAATACTACCAGCAACAGTGTAACCATTACCAGCAATGTAACTACTGTAACCGTGTACCCGCAATTGGTTGCGGGCAGTGTAACGCCAACCAGCGCTACCATAAACTATAATACAAGCCCCGGCGCGTTAACCGGCGCTGCATCAACCGGTGGTAATGGAAGTTACGCATACCAATGGCAAAGCAGCCCCGATAACAGCACATGGACGAATGTAAGCGGCGCTACCAGCCAAAACTATACGCCCGGCAATTTAACAGCAACTACTTATTACAGGCGGGTAACCACAAGCAATAGTGCTACAGCTAACAGTAATACCAGCACCATTACCGTTTACCCGCAAATAACAACTTCTGTATCGCCATCGTCAACAAGCATTAATTATAACACCAGCCCCGGCCTGTTAAACAATACGCCGGGCGGCGGCACAGGCACATACACTTATCAATGGCAGAGCAGTCCCGATAACAGCACCTGGAGCAACGTTAGCGGTGCAACATCGCAGGATTATACGCCGGGTAATTTAACGGCAACCATTTACTACCGTGTGCAAACAACCAGCAATGGCGTAACTGTTAACAGCAGCACTACAACTGTAACGGTGTACCCGCAATTAACGGCAGGCACTGCATCAGGCACAGCAAGCATTAACTATAACACCACGCCATCAACGCTAACCGGAACAGCAGCTACAGGCGGCAATGGCAGCTATGCCTACCAATGGCAGAGCAGTCCCGATAACAGCACCTTTACAAACGTTAGCGGCGCTACCGCCCAAAATTATAGCCCCGGCAGTTTAACCGCAACAACATATTACCGCAGGCAGGCAACAAGCAATGGCGTTACAGTAAACAGCAATACAGTAACCATTACCGTATACGGTCAGGTGACATCAGCTATAACAGTGGCATCGCTTAATATAAATTATAATACCAGCCCCGGGCTTATAACCAATACGAAAAGCGGCGGCAACGGTACATTTACCTATCAATGGCAGAGCAGCACTGACAATGCTACTTACACAAACATTAGCGGCGCCACCAGCCAAAACTACACGCCCGGCAACCTTACAGCCCAAACATATTACCGCGTAACCACTACCAGCAACGGTGTAAGCGTGTACAGCAATATACTAACGGTAACAGTGAACCCGCAGTTGCAGGCCGGCAGTATTGGGGGCAACCTCACTTTAAGCTACGGCGGCATAGTAACGCTTTGGGATAACACGTACACGGGCGGTAACGGCACTTATACTTTTCAATGGCAAAGCAGCCCGACTGGCGCAACGTGGACTAATATAACCGGGGATACAGATGATAACGTTACCGTTGCCAACCAGTTTACAAGCAGCTATTACCGGCTTAACATAACCTCAAACGGGGTAACGGTCACAACAACCGCTGTGCAAACGCTGCTGCCATTATACGGCGGCATTATAACCAGCGATAAGGCCAATGTGCCCAATACAACCACGGGCTTTACCCTTAGCAGCCAGCAAAGTGCGGCCAATGGCACCTGCAGCGGCAGCTATGTGTACGTGTGGCAAAGCAGCGCGGATGAAATAAACTGGGGCAATATTGGCAGTGCAAGCGTTACCGGCATAAGCGCAACTACTTATTACCGCAGGCAGGCTATTTGCAATGCTGATACTGCTTACAGCAATACCATACGCGTAAGTGTATTGCCAACCACGCCAACGCTTATTGCACCCAATACAGCAACCGCACCTGCGGCAGGTACGGCCACGCCTATTGCCATGCCCACGGATTACAGCGGGCTTAGCACCACCAACATAAACTATATACGCGTACGCGACTTTACCAAACCCGGCATAACCGATACCACCACCGCCAACAGCCAAACCGGCATTTATGACGTGCACCAGGTAACACAATATTTAGACGGCCTGGGCAGGCCTATTGAAACTGTAGCTATGAAAGCTACGCCTGCCCAGCATGACCTGATTACCACCAATTACTACGACCAGTTTGGCCGCGAGGTGCAAAAATACCTGCCTTACAGCGATGCAGGCAGCAGCGGCAATTTTAGAACAGATGCACCCACCCAGCAGCCCGCGTTTTACAACACGCTGCTAAGCAGCACCGAGGCATATTATTACCAGAATATAACGTTTGAAGCCTCCCCGCTAAACAGGCCGCTTAAAACCACCGATGCCGGCAAAAGCTGGACAGGTAATAACCGCGGCACAAGCCTGCACAGCCGCACCAACAACCTTTTTGACAGCGTGCGTATATGGGCCATTACCAGCGGTTTTAACGATATACCCACCACTACCGCCAGCTACCTGCCGGGCATGCTTGTAGTTACAGAAACCAGCGACGAGAACGATAATAAGGTGATAGAATATAAGGACTTGGAAGGCCATGTGATATTAAAGAAAAGCCAGTTGGCAGATGCGCAGGGTGTTGGGTATGGTAGCTGGCTGTGTACTTATTATATATATGATGACCTGGGCAGCCTGCGCTTTGTTATAAGCCCCAAAGCGGTGCAATACCTGCAGCAGAACAGCTGGAGCCTAAGCGGAACTGTAGCCAACGAGCTATGCTTTAGGTATGGCTATGATAAGCGCAGGCGCATGATTGCCAAAAAAGTGCCCGGCGCGGGTGAAGTGGACATGGTATATGATGCCAAAGACCGCCTGGTGATGGCGCAGGACAGCACTGAAGAAATACAGGGCAAATGGATGGTAACGGTGTATGATACGCTTAACCGCCCGGTAAAAACCGCCTTATGGAACAACAGCAATACTGCCAGTTACCACCAGGGCAATGCCTATGCCAGCAACAGCTACCCCGCGCTTAGCGGTACTTATGCTGTGGAAATTGAAAGCTTTTATGACAATTACGCCTGGCTGAGCCGCAGCGATATAAGCCTTAGCGGGCATGGCTATACCACGCTGTTTAATAACACAACCGATTTGCCGGTGATACAAACCACGCCGTATGACTTGAACCCCACCGCCGCCAGCGTGCAGGTGCGCGGGATGGCTACGGGCAGCCGTGTAAATATACTTGACCCTACCGGCACAACCACAGGCTACCTGTATGCTATAAGTTGGTACGATGACCATAACCGCGTAATACAGGCGCAGGCCAGCAATATAAGCGGCGGCTGGGATACCGTAACCACCAAGTACGATTTTGAAGGCAAGATATTAAGCACATGCGATGCGCATAGAATAACCAGCAGCAAAGGCACCATAAAATGGAACCAGCTGACTACGGCGATGAACTATGACCAGGCTGGCCGCGTAGTTACCACCAAGAAGTATTTAAATAACAGCACCACGGCTGAAACCATACAGGCCAGCAGCTATGATGAGCTGGGCCGGGTAAGCAGCAAACAGCTTGGCAACAGGCCGGTAGAAACACTAAGCTTTGGCTACAACATAAAAGGCTGGCTGAAGGGCATAAACAGCACGTATGCGCGCACGGCGGGCAGCACCAGCAACTGGTTTGGCATGGATATAAGCTACGATTATGGCTTTAACCAAAACCAGTACAACGGAAATATTGCCGGCATAATATGGAAAACCAATGGCGACGACAGCGCAAAGGCCTTTGGGTTTGACTATGACAATATAAACCGCCTGCTGAAGGGAGACTTTACCCAGCAGCTGAGCAGCGGCTATGCCAAAGGCGTGCAGCTTGATTTTGATGTGGCCGGCCTGGGCTACGATGCCAACGGCAACATAACCGCCATGCAGCAAAAAGGCGTGGTGGTAAACAGCAGCAGTATTATTGATAACCTTACCTACACCTACCAGCAAAGCAACCTATGGAGCAACAAGCTGGCCAAGGTGGCCGATGCAAGCGGTGTAACGGCACCGTTGGGCGATTTTAAAGACAGTACCAACACTAACGATGATTACCGCTACGATGGCAACGGCAACCTTAACCTTGACAACAACAAGCATATTGATACCATTGCCTATAACTATTTAAACCTGCCGCAAACCGTGCATGTAAAGGGCAGGGGCACGGTAAACTATGTGTATGACGCCACAGGCATTAAGTTAAGAAAAATAACCATTGACAGCACTGCCGGCGGCGTAAGAGATACCGCCACCACCTACATAGGCGCCTTTATATACCAGAACGATACCCTGCAATATATGGGCCATGAGGAAGGCCGCATACGGCCAAAACAAATAGACCCTGCGGGTGGCTGGGTTACAAGCAACATACAATATGTGTACGATTACTTTATAAAAGACCACCTGGGCGATGTGCGCATGACATTAACAGAAGAAGCACAAACAGACACCTATGCCGCCACCATGGAAAACAAGAACGCCACGGTGGAGAATGCCCTGTTTGACAGTGTAAGCAGTACCCAGTTTGCGGTACCCGCCGGCTTTGAGCCAACTACAGGCGCAGATACCAGTAACCACTATGTAAGCAAGTTAAACAGCACGGGCAAGCGTGTTGGCCCTACCCTTTTGCTTAAAGTAATGGCGGGTGATACCTTAACAGCAAGCACTTATGCCTGGTACAGCGGCGCCGTGCAGGCTCCCGGCAGCCAGCCAAGCTTATTGAATAGTTTAGCAACCCTATTTGCTGATGGTGTGATAGGCAGCGCCAGCGGCAAGTTTATACAGGCGCAGGAGAGCGCCATTAGTACAGCAGCAGGGCCCGGGTTAACGGCATTTTTAACAACCAAAGACGCGGCATACAGCAGTAGTGCCCCCAAGGCGTTTTTAAACTGGGCTTTGCTGGATGACAGGTTTAACTATGTGCAGGGCGGGGTTACCCAAATACCCACCATAACGGCTGGCCAAAACAAGCAAGTTATAACCGCTAATTTGCCTGCTACCATACCTAAAAATGGGTATCTTTATGTGTATGTAAGCAACGAAAGCCCGCAAGATGTGTTCTTTGATAATTTGACAATACAGCATCACAGGGGGCCGTTGTTGGAAGAAAGCCATTATTACCCGTTCGGCTTGGTGCAGGCTGGGATAAGCTCGCAGAGTGCGGGTAAATTGGAAAATAAGTTGAAGTTTAATGGCAAGGAATTACAGCATAAAGAATTTAGCACCGGTGAAGGGCTGGAATGGGAAGACTATGGTGCGAGGATGTATGATGCGCAGATAGGAAGGTTTTTTACCATAGACCGTTTCGCAAGTAAATATTATGCACTTACGCCGTACCAATATGCTGCAGCTAACCCGGTATTATTCATAGATGTAAACGGTGATAGTGTTTTCGTTTATGGGAAAGATAATCAAAAACTATTCTACCAAAATGGAAATCTTTGGGATGCAAAAGGCAAAAGATATAAGGTCGGAAACGATAAATTTGCTTCCAGAACATTGAGTGCATTAAATCAAATAGCCTTTGGAACTTTTGGCAAGGGTGCCCTTGATGAGATGACGCAGTCCAAGTCCTCTTCTTATAATATAAAAGAAGCTGGGGGGAAAGATGATTTGGCAGACAGAAACGTTGAGGCAGATTACAAATATATATGTACCGCAGCTTTAAATAACGCCTACATTAATTGGGACCAAAAAGGTACTGCTACAACTTCAGCCGGTGAACAAGATATAAGTGATTATCAAAAGCTTGGGCATGAATTAGGGCATTTATGGAGTTATAATCATGGATTTCAGGATACTCATCGATGGAACGATGGCAGTGCCATGAAGGATGAATGGTATGCTACAACATTCGAGAATAATTTGAGAAAAGAACATTTCGACCCAATTAGAACCCATTACGCACTTCGATCTGATGTAGCAACCGACAAGCAATTCGAAACTTACAGAGTAATGGCATTTGGGGCCTATATAAACCACAACGGGCAGTTTGACTTTGGTTGGTCGGAAGTAAACGATCCAAGGCAAAAACCTATTAAAGTATTAAAGCATTAAAAATGAATAAAGTTGTAATCTATTGTATTTGTATCGCGCTGATCGGTTGTAAAACTGTTGATCCTTCCAATAACAGCAGGTCAAAACAATTGCAGGTACAGATCATTGAATGTATGAACGCGTCTAAAGTTGCTTTGCTGGTTGATACTTCTTTAATAAGGCATATCTCAGATGCCGTTGTAAAGAATGTAGATTCTCTTGAGGCTATAACGATTTTTAATATAATTAGTTTTACCAGTCACGAACGGCGAGGCTTAATCCAGATAAATGATTCGGACAAATTTTTTCAATACTCGCGAAATGACAATAATGCTCCTTTTATTTTTAAAAAAGAAGCTGGTGGCTATACCCATTTGAAGACGCTGGCATTATCCTTAGCCAAAAATTTTAATAAGAATATTGACAGTGTTACTCATATATCCGACAATAATATGATGACAGATGTCTCCACTCTCATAATTACCCGTATTACCATGCACAAAAAAGAAGGTAATTGTACGACAGCGATAATTCCATATTAGCCAAGAGAATGTTTGAAATTAGGGAAATAAGCCCTGCTCTTCGCGATGTTCAGATAAAATAAGAAGAGAGTTTTTATCCGAAGAGTTAGCACAGCACGATCTTAGGATTTATAATAGCAGCCAGTTTTTGGCTGAAATTTGCAAAAACTAAAGCCAATATTTTATACAGCCGTTTGGTATAGCAACCAAGCGGCTGTTTTATTACCTGCCTTGTTTGACAGCAGCAGCACACAGCATGCCGTACCCGCAGGCTTTGAGCCAACTACGGGCGCAGATACCAGCAATCATTTTGTAAGCAAGCTAAACAGTGCAAATAAACGGGTTGGCCCAAGTATTTTGCTAAAGGTAATGGCGGGCGATACTTTAACTGCAAGTACCTACGCATGGTACAGCGGCGCGGTACAGGCGCCGGGCAGCCAGCCAAGCCTGTTAAACAGCCTGGGCACCCTGTTTGCGGATGGAGTGATAGGTACCGCCAGCGGTAAATTTATACCAGCGCAGGAAAGCGCTATAAGCACGGCCGCAGGCCCCGGCTTAACAGCATTTTTAACAGCTAAGGATGCCGCTTATAGCAGCGCAGCCCCCAAAGCATTTTTGAACTGGGCCCTGCTTGATGAACGGTTTAATTATGTACAGGGCGGGGTAACGCAAATACCCACTATAACAGCCGGGCAAAGCAAGCAGGTACTAACCGCCAACCTGCCAACAATAATACCAAAAAATGGCTACCTTTATGTATATGTGAGCAACGAAAGCCCACAGGATGTGTTCTTTGATAATGTTACCATACAACACCACCGTGGGCCATTGCTGGAAGAGAGCCACTATTATCCGTTCGGGCTAGTGCAGTCGGGGATAAGCAGCCAAGCAGCGGGAAGATTGGAGAATAAGTATAAGTATAATGGCAAGGAATTGCAACATAAAGAGTTTGGCACTGGTGAAGGATTAGAGTGGGAAGATTATGGAGCAAGGATGTATGATGCACAAATAGGGAGATGGATGGTAATAGACCCGAAAGTTGATAAATATTTTCCTCTTTCGCCTTACAATTATGCACTCGATAATCCAATCACATTTATTGATCCTAATGGTAAAAATGCCGTAGCCGCTGTTAACGATAAAAAGAAAACTATCGTGATAAGTGCTGTTTACTATGTACGAAGCGAGGATGGTGGCTCTAACGCTGGGCAAGAATTAAAATATTCGCCAAAGGAAATAGCGGCTATGCAAAAAGATATAAACAAATATTTAAATAAGCAAGGGTATAAGGTAACAGAGGGTAACTATAAGGGCTATTCAGTAACTTTTGATTTAAAGTTTAAGGCTGGAGGCGATGGTGCGGATATACGCGCGAAGGCAGCGGCGCAGAAGGATATATGTGGTGATAAAGATGGCAACTCATTTACAAACGGGAGCTCAACAAAAATATCGCAGTTTGTCGATAAGCCTGTATTAGATCCGGCAACTGGTAATCAGGCAACTACTGACGACGGCACGCCGCTATACAAATCTGATGGAGGACTTACTTTCGGAAATAATGACGTAACTATGAATCAAAAAAAGGATGATATGAGGAATAGAATACATGAAATTTTCCATACTCTGTATTTTGACCAGGATAATGCAAAAGACGGGATTGGGAGTTATAATGACGGTGTTCACCAAGCTGATATGCCAAATAAAAATGATATTAATTTATTAATTAACAATAACAAATTACCTAAAGTTGATGCAAATTCAATATTACAAGAAGTTTTTTCTAAAGTTCCTCTTATGCTTTAGCCAAATTATAATAATGAAAGAGGCGGCAGGACAAGGTTGTATTTCAGTTAACGACACGGTTCTATTAATTAAAATTGAGGGGTTTATGCAAAATGGCAAGCCATTTACGAATTATTTCACCTTTAAAAATGATCAATATGATAGTTTAATAAAGAGAGTAGATACTATTGATGACATGGCCAAATTGATTGCCTATTTTGGTGAGGCTGGTGTTATTACATTTCCTCTAATGGAAAGAAATATTTATGTAAATAATAGCTGCTATTCATTTAAATCTAAGATCGAAAGAGATAGCTTTATAACAAACAGTCTGAATTGCTTTGACAGATTCGATAAAACGTTTAAAAAAATGAAAACTCTTTTTTTTAAAGATTCAAGCCAAGCACAAATATTTTTCACTAAGTCACGAGTTTCTTTCTGGAAAAAAGATGCTGTTGGAGAAATGTTTACATATAGTACCGGGATGTTTTTTTCTAAAATGTTAAAATACTCAAAATCTTTTTATTATGACATCGCAGATGTCCCCCGTTATCATTAGGGCTCGGCAAAATTAAAATAAGCTTGCTGCTATGCTTGTGAGTTAGCGCGGCAATACGGACTTTTAATAAAAGTCGGTTTCGGGCTGAAATTTGAAAAGTAAAAATTTTTCCTTCTCCGCAGAGTGTCCTTTGGATAGCCAAGCGCGCGGGCAAGGCGCTCTGCGGCAGGTTTAGCACAAAAGCTAAATAAAGGTACAAAAGCCGGCAATTCTCCATCATCTTGTTAAATCAATATCCTGCAATTCCATATAACTTGTTACTGTATATATACCCTGTTCCCCGGTTATATAAAACTTTGCTGAACTGTGTATATACTCCTCTGGCACAGCAGCCAGCCGCGGCATGCACTGGCATGGGTTTAGATGCATGTACTGCAGCTTTTGCTGAATAAATGCTTCTGTACGGCATTCTTTCTAGTCAAATGATGGTTCAAACACTTCATGTATTTTATTCCTTTTGCTGTCGGCGTTGTTTACCATTGCCTGCATTTGGCCAAGCAACAGGTTTTTATTTTTGCGTTGCAATAATTGCACTAACTCATAGGCCATAAACCTTTTACCGTTGCCAATAATTGTATTGATGGGCTGCGGGCTATTTTTAAAAGCTATTACAGCATGCACATGGTGTGGCATTATTACATAACCAATTATATAATGGCCGCCGGCTTTTAAAATATCAAACCATTTATACACGAGGTTATAAGCGTTGCATATTTTAAATAGTGGCAGCCAGCGTGCGCAGGTAAACGTAAAAAAATATATGCCGTTGTTATAGGGGATTGTTTTTCGTACACCCATGTTATAAAGATAATATAGTGCCGGGCTTTTTGTTCTATATTTGGCTGTTGTACTAAGCATGCCGCAGAGTGCCTTGCCTTACACATAGCTATGCGAAGGACACTCTGCGGAAAAGGGAAAGGGAATACATATAGAGACGAAAACAATGTTATAACAATGGAAATAGTCAATGACGCTAATGCAATTCATGAAGCCGCTCATGCTCAACAAATAGTAAGGGGAGAAATAACTGGGACTGGAAAGACGACCATGAGGCATAATAATCTTTATAGCGAAGAGATTGAAGCTTATAAACGCCAGTTTGCTTTTGACAGAAGAAATGTACAGAATCACGCTCCTTCATATTGGAAAACACCTAAGCTGATATCCGATATCACTGAAAATTGGGTAATTGGAATTAATTCAAATCAAGATGGTCATTCAGGAGATTTTATATATGCTAAATTGGTCATGGGTATCAATTATGATCCCAAAATAATAATGAGGGTACTTGATGACGCAAAAAAGAACAAACAAAAATGAAAAATATTTATCTACTATCGCTTTTAATTTTTTGTTCATGTTCAAGAACGATAGTTTTTGGAGTTTATGCTTCAAAAAAAACACATTATTCAATAGCGATTAATAAAGATTCTACTTACAGTTATACTTTTCAGCCTTCAGAGTACCGATATAGTTATTCTACTGGATATTGGGCTAAAAAATCAAAAAACGAAATAATATTAACGAGCAAATTCAATTCTGTTAAGCCAGTGATTTCTGTCAGAGAGTACTACAGTAATATTCCCCAAGATTCAATGAATTTGGAGGTGAAAGCTTCTTTTTCAGAAAACTTAAAGCATCTTCACCAAGTGAATTTATTTCTTGATGGTAAATTGTTTACAACTCTTGAAAATAAATTAACCGCAGAAATCAAAGTGCCCGTGCCAAAAAAGGATATTTTTTTTAGAATACTGCTTGACAAGTCTATTACTATCGCAAGTCAGGATACATTGCAAACAGAAGCATATGAAATAAAAAAATCTACCATCAAAAAGCTAGTTGTTGATTTTGAAGTTAAGGATGAGTATTTTAATTATAGAATTATTGACAGAGAAGTTGCAATCTTTAAAGGGCATTTTTTGTTTTTTGATACTTTAAAATTGAAGAGAGTTAAGATTTTAAAATTATGACTGCCTATCCAGCTAACGGCAGTTTGTTAACCATCTATCGGTAGCAGAGTAAATTAAAAGTATGTTGCCGCTCTCCTTTGCCTGCGGCTAAGGAGATAAAATAAGAGACCTACCTGTGGTAGGTATTAAAGAGATAAGCCCACATAATGCTAAACAGCCGTTTGGTGTAGTGCCAAGCGGCTGTTTTTAATGAAAGGCTATCTTTATGTATATGTGAGCAACGAAAGCCCACAGGATGTGTTCTTTGATAGCTTAACGATACAGCACCATAGGGGACCGTTGTTGGATGAAAGCCATTATTACCCGTTTGGGTTAGTACAAGCCGGGATTTCTTCTCAAGCTGCAGGAAAATTGGAAAATAAATTTAAATACAATGGAAAGGAATTGCAGCACAAGGAGTTTAGTACTGGCGAAGGGTTAGAGTGGGAAGATTATGGGGCGAGGATGCACGACCCGCAATTGGGTTTATGGCATAATATAGACCCGTTAGCTGATAAGATGCGGAGGTTCTCGCCTTATGCCTATTGTTATGATAATCCGATGAGGTTTGTTGATGCTGATGGAATGTTTGCGGATTTTTATGATGAAAAAGGTAATAATATAGGGACTGACGGTGTTGATGATAAAAAAAACTATGTTGTAACGAACAAGCAAGACGTCGCAACTATCGAAAAAAACACAAAGAATCACCAGAACACTCAAGTTAAAGACGTAAAGTCGGCTATTTTACTACCTAGCGCAAAAGTTATTACAGCAATCAGCAATGCGTTAGACAGGTCAAATAATCCATCCGCGGGGGATGAGGATGGCGGTAAACATGAAGAAGCGGTAGTTTGGGGTAACGACAAAAATGGGAATGAAATAACTATCGATGGTAAGGCTGGAACTGCTCCTGATCCAAAAGATGCTGACGTCGGAACAAAAGTGAACGCAAGCCTGACTACTGCCGCTGATCCTAGCCAACAGGCCGACATGACTGCCTTGACATATCAAGGCACTGCACATATTCACCCATCAGGAGAAGTTAATGGTTTAACTTTTGAACAACCTCCCTCTACCATGAAAGGGGGCGACATGGATGCTCAATTGTCGCTTAGGCAAGCCAGAAAATTACAAGGCTATTCTATTGTAGTAGGCGCAAGGGAAGATACGAAGACAGTATATATCTATGACGTTGGTGGTATTAAAGCTACCTTTCCACTTGAAAAATTCTTAAAACTTAGATGATTTATGAAGTTTAGAAATTACATGCTTTGTTTGATATTTTTAATTCCAAATAGTTATTTATTTTGCCAGAAGGATACTGTCGAAATTTCGCTAAAAATAAATAATAGAAAAGTTGAAGTTGACCGTACGGTAAAAGTTTCGTTAATTGACTCAGCAGGACAGTATTGTAATGACTTAAATAATTTAATTATTATTGACACGAATAGACTTAACTCAAAATATGTTGCAATTTCTTTCTCATATAAATCATTTAAATTTTATATAAAAAAAATTGGCAACTTTTTCAAAAACAGAAATGCTGAAATAACAATTGTCTCTAAAGGCTTCGACACATCGATTAAAGATGTGCAAAAACTTAGATTCATTTATTATATTAAGTTTATTGATAGATTAAATGATACCCAACTGAATGAAACATTGAAAAAAGGAATCCTTCATCCAGTATTAAGAACAGCCAATTATTTTGTATATAAAGATTCTTAACTAGCACGCTTGCTATGAGCAGTGTTCGGCAAAAAAAAATAAGCGTGTTGGTAACCTTATGAGTTTGCGGAGCGGTACGGATTTATTATAAAGGCAAGCCTGTGACTGGAATTTGAAAAGCAAAAGCAAAGATTTTATACAGCCGCTTGGTATGAAGCCACGCGGCTGTTTTCCCTTCTCCGCAGAGTGTCCTTAGCACAGCCAGGCGCGCGGGCAAGGCACTCTGCGGCAGGTTTAGCACAAAAGCTAAATAAAGGTACAAAAGCCTGCAATTCTCCATCATCTTCCCTTCTCCGCAGAGTGTCCTTAGCACAGCCAGGCGCGTGGATAAGGCACTCTGCAGCAGGTTTAGCACAATTGCTAAATAGAGGTATCAAAGCCCGTAATTCTCATTCACTTTGTTAAATCAATATCGTGCAGTTGCATATAACTCGTTACAGCATACATGCCGTGTTTGCCCGTTATATAAAACTTTGCAGAGCTGTGGAGGTACTCCTCTGGCACAGCGGCCAGCCGCGGAAGGCAACGGCATGGGTTTACATGCATGTACTGCAGCTTTTGCGTAATAAATGCCTCTGCGCGGCATTCTTTCCAGTCAAATGATGGCTCAAAAACTTTATGTATTTTGTTCCTTTTGCTGTCAATGCTATTTACCATGGCCTGCATTTCTCCAAGCAGCAGGTTTTTATTTTTACTCCTCAATATTTGCACCACCTCGTAGGCCATAAACCTTTTACCATTGCCAATAATTGTATTGATGGGCTGCGGGCTATTTTTAAAAGCTATTATGGCGTGTACGTGATGTGGCATTATTACATAACCAATTATATAATGGCCGCCGGCCTTTAAAATATCAAACCAGTTATACACAACGTTATAAGCGTTGCATATTTTAAATAATGGCAGCCAGCGGGCGCATGTAAATGTAAAAAAATATATGCTGTTGTTATAGGGGACTTTTTTTCGTACACCCATGTTATAAAGATAATATAGTGCCGGGCTTTTTGTTTTATATTTGGCTGTTGTACTAAGCATGCCGCAGAGTGCCTTGCCTTACACATAGCTATGCGAAGGACACTCTGCAGAAAAGGGAAGGGACACTCTGCGGTGAAGGGAAGCCGGGTTAAGTTCCCAAAGCGCCGGAAAGCTAGAAAATAAGCTGAAATATAATGGGAAGGAGTTGCAGCATAAGGAATTTAGTAGCGGCGAAGGTTTAGAATGGGGCGATTATGGAGCAAGGATGTATGATGGACAGATTGGCAGATGGATGGTGATTGACCCTAAATCTGATAAATATTTTGAGTGGTCATGTTATAATTACGTCAAGAACAATCCCTTGAACACTATTGATCCTAATGGTAAAGAAGTTAAAGGAGCTAATGAAAAATCACAACAGCAGGTTTTGCAATACTTAAATACCCTGCTTGGGAAAGATAATGGATTTAGCTTTAAAGATGGAAAGCTAGGTTATGATAAAGCAAGTGATAAAGGTGCGGCTAATCGTGGCGCTGATGCGAAAGATATTGTGAATGGAATTTTAGAGGTAATCAAGAGCGATAAAAAAGTTTATGTTGCTGTTCTTGACGATGAGAAAGATAAAACAACGATAAAAGAGAAATCAACATTTGGGTTTCCTGTGGATAATCCCGTAGAAATTTCAAATAACTTTTTTTTATCACCACTTTAGAGTTGTTAGATTGACAGCAAGAGTATTTACTTAAACAAACAAGAAACACGACAGATATTATCAAAAATGCTTTCATAGTCATTTAGTTTGTTTTTTTTACTATACCGTGATCTGAACCAGTACGTTCATTACTTCCTATTATTTTCAATGCTTTATTATTATATTTCACTTGATCTTTTGAATCTGGTGGATCTGGTTGCCCTCCTCTTGCATAATATAAACCATGATCTAAGAGTTCATGCACAGCAATACACGCTTCGCAGGCAGTTGTTTTCTGTCCATTCCCAGCATCA
>Ga0206806_1089_pt1 | contig 19611 bp, 13 predicted proteins | sample Alteio_BWOrgCont_60_FD_152911 | JGI IMG/M metagenome (GOLD analysis project Ga0206806, IMG submission 152911) | Enriched cells from forest soil in Barre Woods Harvard Forest LTER site, Petersham, Massachusetts, United States -... | ecosystem: Environmental > Terrestrial > Soil > Temperate forest >... | reverse complement strand
ACCATTGCCTCACCATCGCTGCCATTGCTTTCAAGCCCTGCTTTTGCGTACGCATGCGCCATCCTGTCGTCCATATACACCATGTGTTTTGCCATTTCTTTATCCGGCACTTCGGGGTTGGGTGGCGAATCTTCATAATCAAATATGCGGCCCATGCCGCTCATCATGTGGTATAATATATGGCAGTGAAAATACCAGTCGCCGGTAGCATTGCCTGTAAACTCAAGTGTATCAGTTTCCATTGGCATAATATCAAGCGTATTCTTCAGGGGAGAGTAATCACCACTACCATTCAGCACCCTGAAAAAATGCCCGTGCAAATGCATAGGGTGGCGCATCATGGTACCGTTGTATAAAATAATGCGCACGTTCTCACCGCGTTTTATCTCAATATAATCGCTCTCGCTTACTGTTCTATTATTTATCGTCCATACATACCTGTTCATATTGCCGGTTAAATTAAAATGCAGCTCTTTAAAAGGGCCATCCTTCAAGCTGGTTTTTACGGGCGAGCGCAACATGCCATAATTAAGCGTAACCATACTGCCCGGCGGAGTATTACCCATCTGCATACCCATGCTATCACCTTTTAAAGTGCTGTTTTTAGGGGTCTTCATTTCGGGGTACATAACCATATTCATATCCATCTGCTGGTTGCTCATCTGCATGCCCATGTTGGTTTTGATTACCGTTACCGGAGTGGGCTTATTAACGAAAAAACACTGTTTGGGCAATATGATACAAAAAACAGCAGGAACGTTTTTTGTGCAGGTGTTGAATACCTGTTGCCCATGTTTGTTGTTGCTGATGCAAGAATGGATATGCAAGGCAAATTTCGTTTACAGTTAAGCAGGGAGGGTGTTCCGCTGACCAGCAGGCTGCGATTGAATTTTATGGCCAATACAGACAGGGAGTATATGGCTGGCCTGCAATATATTGTTACCAAAAATTTCTCATTTTCCACGCATTATGATAGTGATATGGGCTGGGGCGGTGGCATTACGCTGGTGTATTAGGGAGTTCATGGTTCATTGCTAAGAAATATGCTTTCAGGCGCTGGCGCTTGCACCAGCCACTTCAAAACCATGAACAATGACCTTTGAACTTCATCTTGAAATATCAAACATATACAGTAGCTTTAACCAAGCTATATGAAATATGAAAAAAAGAACCTTTTTAAAACTATCATCCATGGCAATGGCAGGTGCGGCGCTTAAACCGCTTTCAGCATTCGCACAAGGCAATGCAATTACTAACTGGGCAGGTAATTTAACATACAGCACCAGCAAACTTACCAATGCAATGAGTACTGATGAGGTAAAAGCTTTCATCAGGCAGCATAAAAAGTTTAAGCCTTTAGGCACACGCCATTGCTTTAATAATATTGCTGATAGCAAAGATGAATTTTTGTCGCTTACACAGGCGCAGCCTGATATTGCCATTAATGCAGTAAACAACACAGTAACAGTAAATGCAGGCATACGTTACGGCACACTGGCCGAATACCTGCATAACCATGGTTACGCGCTGCATAATCTTGCATCGTTGCCGCATATTTCAGTAGCGGGCAGTTGTGCAACAGCAACACATGGCTCAGGCGTGAAGAACGGCAACCTCTCTTCTGCTGTAGTCGGGCTTGAACTAATAACAGCAACCGGCGAAACCAAGCAGCTATCAAAGGATAAAGATGGCGAGGCTTTTAATGCAGCCGTAGTTAATCTTGGCGCGCTGGGCGTGGTTACAAAAGTTACATTGCACATACTGCCAACTTTTATGGTGCGCCAGAATGTGTTTGAAAACCTTAGCATGCACCAGCTTGAGCATAATTTTGATGCCATTATGGGCGCGGGCTACAGCGTAAGCCTGTTTACTGATTGGGCCAATAAAAATGTAAGCGAAGTATGGGTGAAAAGCAAGGTTATGCCAGGCGAAACCTATAAGCCGTTAGCAGATTTTTACGGCGCCAAACCTGCCACTAAAAATGTGCACCCTATTATTGCCTTAGATGCCATAAATTGTACCGAACAAATGGGTCTGCCGGGGCCGTGGCATGACCGCCTACCGCACTTTAGAATGGGCTTTACACCCAGCAGCGGCAAAGAACTGCAAACAGAATACTTTGTGCCGCGCGAACATTCATACCAGGCTGTGATGGCAGTTGAAAAACTAAACGCGCAAATTACCCCGCACCTGCTTATTACCGAGATACGCTGCATTGATGCCGACGATCTTTGGATGAGCCCCTGCTACCACCAACCCAGCACCACCATACATTTTACCTGGAAGCCAGAATGGGATGCTGTAAAAAAACTTATGCCACTTGTTGAAGAAGCGTTGGCACCATTTAACCCAAAGCCGCACTGGGGCAAGCTATTTACCATGCCTTACAGCCACCTTGCGCCGCGCTATACAAAAATGGCGGAGTTTAAAAAGATGGTAAAAGAATATGACCCTAACGGCGTGTTTACCAATGATTTTTTAAGCAGGAATATTTGGGGTGTTTAATTCAGAAGGAATGCAGGACACTGAGTAGCACAGAGTTTTTCACGGAGTTGCACAGAGATTCTTTGTGAACCCTGGTATTGTATTTTTCAACACATAGGCACAGTAGAATCATAGATAGCATGTAGAAAGTGGACATAGAAAAGCTCCGCTTTTTACACATAGTGTGAAGTGTCTTTCTTCATTCACCTTGTGCGGTTGCTGTGTATTATTGGCTATAACAGGAATCTACTCCTTCACCCGCATTTCTTTGGTAAGCCGCCAAGTAAATAATACAAGTATTGCCAGCCCTGCAATCATTACCGGCCACAGCCATGATTGTTTGAAGAATGTAGAAGGTTGTGCGGCCGCTTTGCCATTTATAGGTTGAATATCTGAATATTTAATTTCATCAATGTTTTTGGGAATACTGTCTTTAAATTTTTCGAGGTCATACACAGGCGCTACAGCAAGTGAATCATTCATTTCGAGGCGATATTGCTTATCAGGCTCCAGCCAGGCAACAATCTTAGGGGTCTCCTGCGCAGTTGTTATTGAAAGCACTTTAAGCGGAGGGTTATCCCCATTATTAATTACCATATGCCAATCGCGTTCCCGAAAGCTGGGTAGCCCGTGTATCTCTCCCGCCCCAGATGTAATACGTATTGAACCGACCACACTACTGCCAGCAATAATATTCGCAACACGGCTTGAAAATTTCGGTGCTGCACAATTAACCGCCACAATAGTCTTATGAAACGGCATGCTGTCGTGCACAAAAATGTATGACTGCCCATCGCTGCTGTCAACCTGTTTTATAACGCTTTGGGGATTATTGATAAAACTTTTCTGTTCGTACATTAAAGTTTGTAAATACCACCCAGCAGATATAATATTTAAAGGCGCATTTTTGCCATTATATATAACAAGCTTTATATACTTATAAGAGCTTTGCGGAAAACTAACATCCTGCATATACCTATCAGTATCATTTACAAACTTTCTTTCAAGCACGCCATTCTCTAAAATTGAATACCAATGCAGTTTGTCATCGCTGCCGGTTATATCAACCATCCGTTTCACTGAATTGTTCCGAATATCCAGCGAAATAGAGCTTATTCCAGCTTTTTTTTTGTTGCCAATAATTACAATATTCCTTGCGCTGTCATCCAGGCCATTTTCTACTATATTATACGGCATGTAACCGGCAGCAGTATCAATTCCTGGCTGGTATGAAAGAATATAAGGGACCGGCTGATTAGCGTCGTCAAAAATCCTCAAATCACTAAAGTCAGTTTTTATATAACTGCTTAGCACTGGAGTAACTTCAATACGGTAAAACCCAGCCTTTTTAACACGCTGCAGCGAAGCTTGATATTTAAACTGTGAATACCCTTTAAAACAAAGCAGATACAACAAGCTGACAATACTATTGCGCATTACCCTTATCATCTATCAGTATTTTTTTAATGCGTTGATACATGAATGATACAAGCAACAGCACCACGCCCAGCAAAATAAATGCTATTATTTTACCGGCTGGCGGCACATTTTGAATGTCGTATGCAAAAAGCTTTACCAGCGTTACACCAAATAGCACCAATGCTATTATACGCAGGGGCTTATATTTTCTTGAAAGGCCAAGCCAGATGATTATGAACGATGATAAACCCCAAACAATGCTAAGGCCAGCCTTACTGTACAGGTTTTCTGCATAATCAACAGATGCGGAACCGCTGTAATAAAACCAAACATACAGATTACGTATTTCAAGGCTGAAGATGATTATTAAAGCAATGCTAACAAGCCAGGTAAACACGGGTGTAAATTCTTTCAGCTTTCCTGCATTTTTTCTTACAAAATTTATCGTTCCATAAAGCATTATTAATAACAAAGCATCGCTTGCCCACGCTGCCATAAAATGCTCTTTATTATTGCCAGTCAGTAACATTTGCTTCTCGGTGGTATATATCGCTGCCGTATTAAGCAAGTAAAATATTATGACTGCCAGGGGAAACACAAGGCGCAAAACTGGTGATGCTTCCACTTTCATTTTCCTGCCCATAAAAAACAACAGCATTATAAATGCGGGCAGGTACAACTGCAGGTAAATTAACCACAGGTTTGTATCAGGGTATCTTGACCGAAACTGGGAAGACAACTCAAGCACACCTGTAATAAATAGCAAAACGCTAAAGAATATCAGGTAAATAGTTCTAACTGCCGCATTTTCAATTCCCGGGGTATAGTATGTATCAGCTTCCCTGCGCAGCAGGTTATATACTATAAACATTGCTGCAGAGCATACTATGCCGGTAATAAAGCCCTTATTTATTATAACAAGAATAATACCTGCTGTGTGTCCATTAAACTGCAAGTAAATTTGCCCCCAGTCCATCAAGAGGCTGATAACCATTAACGCTGTTACTATTAAAGAAGCTATTTTTAACAGTTTGATAAATGAGCGCTGGTACAACCACAGCAGCACAACTGTTTCTGCAGCCCAGAACAAAGTAATATAATGCCCGTTAAGCTGCACGGGCGCTGCCAGCGAAATATAGGTTACTGTTATGGCGATGATGAGATAAATAAAGTTTTTATCTGCCTTCGACTGTTTGAAAAATACCCACGCCAGCAACAGGTTTATAACTGCGAGTACCGCAGTAAATAGACCCTTGTAATCATGCATTGCAGATGCATCCATTAAATACATACCTGCGCCGTAAAAGCAAAGATTAACTGACAACAATATAATAAAATCAAAGGCTTTTAACTTGCTCCCCCGGCTTACATGGTGTATAATATTCATCAGCAAAAACATAGCGTAAAAAATACAGCCAAAAATAAATGTGCCGCTATAGTTAAAAGCTGGTTCCCCGCTTCTTGCTGTTATCCATCCTATATAAATAACCTGTGTAAAAACAAAAGCAATAAAATTTAAAACGCGCCAGCGTTTGTAGTACGCAAGCACTATAAGACCGGCGTTTAAAATGGACAGATATGTAAACAGGGCTACGTAGTTATCCTGTCCATTACTAACTAAAAAGGGCGCTATAAACCCGCCGACTGTGGCAATAATACCCAATTCAATGCGGTCATACAATATTGCCAGTAACACTGCAAATACGGTTATTACAACCATTATTATAAATGCTGGCGTTTGACTTATTATTCCATACTCGTGAAAGGCCAGCGCAATAGTAAAGTAAAACACAGCGAGGCCGCCGCCGACTAATACAGAGCTAAATGAGTGGTAGTTTTTGCGCAGCCTGTGCGCAAGGCCAACTAATACCAGCCCACAAAAAAGGCCGATACAAACACGGCCAATTTCTTTTATCCAGTTTTGATCAATAGCATATTTTACAAAAAAGCCAATACCCAATACCAGCACTGCAATACCTATTTTGTTTATAAGGTTCTCACCAATGAATTTTTCTAAATCTGGGTTATCGCGCAGCCATTTATCAAACCAGCCCTCACGTTGTTCATAAACAAATGGATGAGGCGCAGGCGGTGTTGTTACAGGTGTAGTATCAATTGAATAAACAACTTTTTTAGGGGGCGCTTTTTCTTCTACAGGCTGTGGTTGTTTAACCTCCTCCCAAAGTGGCGTGTGAACAATAACAGGTGGTTCTTTAGGGGATTGCGGCACTACAACAGGTATTTTTTCTATTACTGGCGGCGTTTCAGTTATATCAATCGGTTTCGCTGGCGTCACTATACACTGCCTTACAACTAAAGCTCTCAACTCATTCAACCCATCACGCAGGTCTTCAATAGCAGCTCTGTTATTATCCAGCTTATTATTAATGGTGACCAAGATTATAATTATAATAACCGGGACGGCTATTATTATAAGTGCAAGAAATACTTCCATGTGGTTAAGGGTGTTTTGTTTAACGGGGTTAACTTGTGCAATGCAACAACGAATATACTACTGTGTTTGATAAAGAATTGCAAAAATAAATGCGGGTGTATCTGTAGGTTTGTAATACTAATTTTATGATATGCCAGTAAAAATTGCTTGCCTGCTATTAATATTATCAGCGGGTGTTACACCGTCTTTCACCCATGCGCAAAATGCCAGGCCGCCAAAAGGCGAAATTATCTACCATGTTTTCCAGCGCAGTTTTTATGACAGCGACGGAGATTTGCATGGCGACTTTAACGGCCTGCGCATGAAGCTTGATTACTTGCAAAAGTTAGGCGTGACATCTATCTTAACGCTGCCAATATATCAATCCGTTTTTTACCATAACTATTTTGTAATTGATTATAATAAAATTGACCCGCATTATGGCACGATGCAGGATTTTATAGGCCTGCTGAAGGAAGTACATCGCCGGGGCATGAAATTATATCTTGATATGGAAACGCAGTATGTAACAGAAGATGACACCTGGTGGAAGGATGCATATAGTAACCCGCAGTCAAAATACAGCGATTATATTTTGTGGGATGATTCGGCCAATAAAAAGCCCTCGAGCATTGTGTTTGGTGTGCATGGGCTATTGGGGTATGACAGTACTTACAAACAAATAACTACTGCTAATTTATACAGCAAAGGGGTGCAGGAATATAACTATCAGCTATTTAAAAAATTTGTTGACCCCAATAGCGATGGCAGGTTTGATGATGGTGTTGACGGCTTTCGCCTTGATCACATGATGGATGATCTTGATTTTAAAGGAAGGCTTACCAACATGTTTGATAAATTCTGGGGGCCTTTGCTGGCAAAGCTTAAGCAAATAAACCCAGCCCTTACCATTGTTGCCGAACAGGCCAACTGGGGTAGCTTTGGTTTTGATTATTTTGATAAGGGCCATGTTGACAGGGTGTTTGGCTTTCGCTTGCAACAGGCTATTGCATCGTTTGATAAGAAGCAATTAGCCGCAGCCGCAGATACCACATTGGGTATGCTGCCAGCAGGCAAGCAACAAATTGTGTTTATTGAAAATCATGATATGAAAAGGTTTGCCTCAGCAGTAAATAAAGACAAGGGTAAAGAAGAAGTTGGTGCTGCACTGAATATTTTACTGGGTGGTGTTCCATCAATTTATTATGGCCAGGAACTTGGCATGTTTGGCGCGGGCGGCTTTGGTAAATTTGGAACCAGCGATGGCAATGATATACCCATGCGCGAAGCATTTGAATGGTATAAGGCAGATACCGGCAAAGGCATGGCAATATGGTATAAAAATACCGGCGGCTGGTGGGATAGCACCAACCTGCACCCGAACGATGGGATATCATTTGAGGAAGAAGTTGCTGACCCAAACTCGCTATGGAATTTTTACAGGGAGATAATACAAGTGCGTCAGTCCAATCAGGTATTGTATAACGGTGCATATCAAACACTACCTAATAATAACAGCAAAGCCTTTTCATTTCTGCGCTATAACGGTGGCAAAGCAATTGCTGTAGCGGTTAATCTTTCAGCCGGTGAACAAAACCTAACTGTTGATCTTTCAAAAAGCGTGCATAATACAGCCAATGGTGTAAAAATTTTGTATGGTAAACGCAACCCTGTTATTCATAAAAACGGCCTGTCAACCAATTTACCGCCTTATGGCATAGCGGTATGGGAAATTGAATAAAATATTTAACTTGTTAACTTAAATAAAACTGCATGCCGGGGCATACTGATGTATTAAATACACCTGTTGATGTTAGTGGAGATTTTTATAAGCCGGAGAATGAATATTACCTCGCTGGGCCTGTTGTAAACTTCGATGCCGCCACGGGCGATGGAACTATACAATGGAATTATCACCGGTGGGTTACTGACTGGAGTTTTAATAAAATGGGCATGCATTTAAAAAAATTTGCAGAATCAGAAATTTTTTGGAAAGGATATGAGGTTGACCCAAAGCTTCATTTCAATATATCTTTCATAAGTGAACGAACTATACGCCTGCAAATTAAAACTACCAACGTTGAACAGGTGATACAACCATCATTAATGCTGGATGGTGAGCCACCGAAAAGTAATGCACGGGATGTGGAAGATAGTGATGAAAAGACAGTATACACAAGCGCTTATGGTTCAGTAACATTGCATAAGACACCGTTTAAAATTGAACTGCACGATTCATCCGGAAAGCACCTTACGAGTACATTAGGAATGGAGGTGCTGGAAGCACTGCACCATAAAACAATACCTTTTCTTTTTACAAAGCGGGTAAGAGATTATTCAAGAAGTGTTGCTGCATCATTTACTATGCACCATGATGAAAAGATTGTTGGTTGCGGGGAATCGTTTACGGCGTTGAATAAACGGGGGCAAAAAGTTGTATTGTGCTCAACCGATGTGCAAAGCACTGCAACAAAAGAAATGTACAAACCGATACCCTTTTTTATAAGCAGCCGCGGTCACGGCATGTTTGTGCATAGCTCCGCCCCAATTACAATGGATTTTGGTAATGAATACGCTGGCAGTAAAGTAATCTTCTGTGGCGAGGACGGCCTAGATTTGTTTTTATTCATCGGCTCACCAAAGGAAATATTGTTTGAATATACTGCGATTACAGGCCGAAGCCCTTTACCACCGTTGTGGAGCTTTGGTTTGTGGATGAGCAGGTTTACCTACAACTCGCAAAAGCAGGTTAAAGAAGTTGCCGAAAAATTGAGGCATCACAAAGTGCCCTGCGATGTGATACATATTGACGCCGGATGGTTTGAGCATGGCATTAATTGTGATTACAAATTCTCACCACAAAATTTTCCTGATCCGCAAAGAATGGTGAAAGAATTAAAACTGCAAGGCTTTAATGTTTCACTATGGCAGCTACCTTATTATACGCACGATAACCCTGTGTTTAAAGAAGTAGTTCAAAAGCAATTATGCGTAAAAGATACCAATGGAAACTTATATGCGGAAGATGCCATACTTGATTTCAGCAATACAAAAGCACAACAATGGTATACTGAAAAAATAACACCATTGCTGCAAATGGGCATTGCGGTTATAAAAGGCGATTTTGGCGAGGCTGCACCATACAAAGGTTTATACGCATCCGGTAAAACTGGATTCTATGAGCATAACCTTTACCCGCTTCGTTATAATAAATTACTTGCTAAACTTACCAAACAGGTAACCGGCGAAAATATTATTTGGGCACGCAGCGCGTGGGCTGGCAGCCAGCGCTACCCTGTACATTGGGGCGGCGACCCTGAAGTTAGCGATACCGGCACGGCAGGTACATTGCGCGGAGGTTTATCATTAGGGTTAAGCGGTTTTAGTTTTTGGAGCCATGATATAGGCGGCTTTCTTGCCTCGCCTGATGAAGAGCTATTTGCACGATGGGCAGTGTTTGGATTGTTCACATCACATAGCCGCGTACATGGATTTCCACCACGTGAGCCATGGGAATTTAGTGAAGATTTTCTCAACACTTTCCGCAGTATTGTTGAAATAAAGTATCGCCTGATGCCTTATATTTATACGCAGGCATCTATGTGCAGCAGAAATGGTTTGCCCATGTTGAGGGCGCTGTTGCTTAATTACCCCGAAGATGAAATGTGCTGGCATATTGAAGATGAGTATTTGTTTGGTGATGATATTTTAGTTGCACCGATAATGGAAAAAAATACTACCGAAAGAAAAGTATATTTACCACGTGGAAAATGGGTTAACTATTTAACCAAAGAAGTATATGAAGGTGGCAGCTGGCTGATTATAAAAGCTGGAATATTGCCGGGGATAATTCTTGCCAGGTATGGTAGCCTTATTCCGCATATTACTTTAGCGCAATCAACTGCGTTTATGGATTGGGGCACGGTTGAATTAATGGCATTTGTTACAGACAACGATACTGTGAAAGGTGATTTTTATTTAAAAGATGAAGACCTAATTGTAACCCTTGAAGCAACAAATACTAATGGTCAATGGGTTTTACAAAATAAAACAGGGCAAATATTTACGATAAAAGCATTTAACGAACAGGAGTAATTTATGGAACTACGCAGTACACATTGGTTTGGCAGAACTGGCAAAGATGGTTTTATATACCGCGCGTGGATGAAAAACCAGGGCTATCCTTCGCATTTGTTTGAAGGCCGCCCGGTAATTGGCATTTGCAATACATGGAGCGAACTTACGCCCTGTAACGGCCATTTTAGAGAGCTTGCACAGTTTATAAAAAATGGCATATTTGAGGCTGGTGGTTTTCCTGTTGAGTTTCCGGTAATGTCACTGGGTGAAACGCTTATAAAACCAACGGCCATGCTGTACCGCAATTTGGCAAGCATGGATGTTGAGGAATCGATTCGCGCTAACCCGGTTGATGGTGTTGTGTTAATGTGCGGCTGCGACAAAACAACACCATCGCTTGTAATGGGTGCATGCAGTGTGAACATACCAACAATAGTAGTATCAGGCGGCCCTATGCTAACCGGTAAATACCGGGGAAAAAGCATTGGCACATCTGATATATGGCGTTTTGCCCAAGCCAATAAAATGGGCACTATGAGCAACGAGGAAATGCAGGTCAGCGAGGCGTCTATGTGCCGCAGCGACGGCCATTGCGCAGTAATGGGTACGGCATCGTCAATGGCGTGTATGATTGAATCGCTAGGGCTATCATTGCCGGAGAACGCTGCCATTCCTGCTGCTGACTCAAGAAGGAAAGCGCTTGCCTACATGAGCGGCAAACGCATTGTTGAGATGGTGAAAGAAGATCTGAAACTGAGCGATATACTTACCCGTGATGCTTTTGAAAATGCTATTGTTACCAACGCTGCTATAGGCGGCAGCACCAATTTTGTAATTCACCTTACTGCTATTGCCGGAAGAATTGGTATTGAATTGAACATAGAAGATTATGACAGGCTTAGCAAGTCTATCCCGCTTATTGCCAACCTGCAGCCATCCGGTAAATACTTTATGGAAGACCTGTACTATGCAGGCGGGTTGCCTGCAGTGATGAAAGAATTGAAAACATTACTGCATACCAAAGCCATTACAGCAAATGGTAAAACCGTTGGTGAAAATGTTGAGAGCAGCGAAAATTACAACGAAGAAGTAATTACTGTTATTGACAAACCGTTTAACCCCATTGCTGGGTTTGTTATACTGAAAGGAAATTTGTGTGAGCATGGTGCAGTGTTGAAGCCGTCAGCCGCATCGCCGCATTTAATGCAGCATAAAGGCAAGGCAGTTTGTTTTGAAAATATTGAAGACTATAAAGCACGTATTGATGACCCGGCGCTTGATGTTGAAGCTGACAGCGTTTTGGTATTAAAGAATGTTGGCCCGATAGGTTACCCCGGTATGCCTGAAGTTGGCAACATGGCGTTGCCAAAAAAGTTATTAGAGAAAGGTGTTACTGATATGGTACGCATAAGCGATGGCAGGATGAGCGGTACCGGTTTTGGCACCGTGGTGTTGCATGTATCGCCAGAGGCTGCGGCAGGCGGCACATTGGCGCTTGTGCACGATGGAGACACCATAACGCTTGATGTACACAACCGTGTACTGCAACTTGAAGTGACAGATGATGAATTAGCTAAGCGCAGGCTTGCCTGGCAACCAACACACCTGCAGGTTGCGCGTGGTTATGTGCAGTTATACCAGCAGCATGTACAACAGGCGCACCTTGGTGCTGATTTTGATTTTTTAAAGGGTGGCAGTGGCAGTGAGGTGTTGAGGGATTCGCATTGAGGCTAAGCCAGTTTGAAGTTTAAAGTTTGAAGTTTAAAGTTTTTATGGAGTGTGAACTGCTGAGTATTGACTTGGAGTACAAGGGAGTGACACAACGAAGGTGAATGGCGTTATGTTGCTGATGCAAAAAATGTTTAATACCCCTTGGAGGATTGCAGTATTGCCCCGTTTTTTAAAACGGGGGTAAATTAGATATGCTATTTTCCGGGCTTTAGCCCAGTCATATTGTTTATGTGGCTAAAGCCACGAAAGTTTATTGTTTTTAATTCCCCTGCCTAAAGGCAGGGGCAACAACTAACGATCATGCCAACAAAATTATTTAACGACCAGGTTGCCGTTATTACAGGTGCAGGCCAGGGCATTGGCTTTGAAATTGCGCGGCAGCTTTGTGCACAGGGTGCATCAGTAATTTTAAATGATGTGGATGCTGCATTGGCCGAACATGCCGCGAATACAATACGCCATGAAGGTGGGATATGCCATGCAGCGGCGGGTGATGCAGCAAATGTTGCATTTATACAGCGGATGATTGACAAAGCTGTACAAGAATTTGGTAAGCTTACCATTGCCATTGCGAATGCGGGTATTACCCTGTTTGGGGATTTTTTTGAATACAAGCAGGATGCATTACAACGTGTGATGGATGTAAACTTGGGTGGCAGCTTTTTTCTCACGCAGCTTGCTTCTATACAAATGAAAAAACAGGAAAGTGGTGGCAGCGTTTTGCTTATGTCGTCTGTTACAGGCCACCAGGCGCATAAAAATCTTGCTGCTTACGGAATGACGAAAGCAGGCCTTGAAATGCTTGCCAAAACACTGGTTGTTGAATTAGCGCCTTTTAATATTTCTATCAATGCCATTGCGCCTGGAGCTACAAAAACCGAACGTACCGTTGAAGATAAAGACTACGAAAAAACATGGAGCCGTATAACCCCTATGGGCAGGCCAGCAACAGTTGCTGATATTGCAAACGCAGCGTTGTTTTTAGTATCGCCATTATCACGGCATGTTACGGGGCAAAGCCTTGTGGTAGATGGCGGGTGGACGAGTGTTAGCCCGTCGCCGTATTAAGAGAAAGTAAGCCCCCATCCCCTAAAGGGGAGAAATTTGGCGGTTGACAGAGTGGGAGTTAAAAGTTAAAAGTGAAGAGTTTAAAGGAAATACAAATTACTGAGTTTACAAACAGAGATACATGCACCAGCCCGAACTATTGATAAAACAAACATGCCTGCTGGGTGAAGGGCCGGTTTGGGATGGTGAGAATAATTGCCTTTATTGGGTTGATATTTTGCCGGGCGATATTCATCGCTATACTTTGAGTGATGGCACGCTTACTACTTTTAATGTAGGTCAAATGATAGGCGCTATTGTGCCGAGAAGAAGTGGCGGCCTTGTAGCTGCCATGCAGCACGGCTTTTATTTTGTTGACTTTGATAACAAGACGTTACAGCCCATAACAGACCCCGAGGTGCTGTTACCGGGCAACCGTTTTAACGATGGCAAGTGCGATGCTGCAGGAAGGTTTTGGGCTGGCACCATGCCTTTTAATGAAAGTGAACCGGCTGGTAGTTTGTATATACTTTCTACAGACCTATCTGTACAATTAAAAATAAAAGGCGTTACTATTTCCAACGGACTTGCATGGAACAGCGATAATACCGTAATGTATTATATTGACACCCCTACAAGAGTTATTGTTGCCTACGATTTTGATCTGCAAACAGCCAGTATAAGCAATCAGCGTGTAGCCGTTGATGTGCATGGCGAAAAAGGTTACCCAGACGGCATGACCATTGATACCGACGGCATGCTATGGGTTGCTTATTATGGGGGTTGGCAAATTGTACAGTATAACCCGCACACCGGGGCAAGCCTGCAGCGCATAAACTTTCCCGTTGCCAATATTACCTGCTGCACGTTCGGCGGCCCGTCGTTTGCAGATATGTATGTAACCACAGCCCGAAAAGAACTTAGCGAGGCTGACCTGCAAAAACAGCCATTAGCAGGCAGTGTGTTTGTTATAAAAAATATTGGCCCCAACGCAGGGTCGGGGCCAAATGCTTTCGCAGGATAAGAAATGCTATTGCCCTACACTTAGTTTATATACTGTTACCGTATGATACGTTTCACCCGGTTTTAATATGCATGAAGGAAATTGAGGCTTATTTGGTGAATCAGGAAAGTGCTGGGTTTCCATACACAACGCGGTATGCTGTTTAATAGCTTTACCATCGTGGTTGGTTAATGAGCCATCCAAAAAATTACCCGTATAAAACTGCAGTCCGGGCTCTGTAGTAAATGCTTCAAGTTTTCTTCCGCTCACGCTATCGGTAAGTGTTGCTGCCTGCTGCAATGTTCCACCTTTACTGTTGAGCACAAAATTATGGTCGTAACCGCCTTTTACTAAATCAATACGCGTGCCTATTGCCGTGGGTGTGGTAAAGTCAAACGGAGTTCCTTTTACCGGCGCAATAACACCAGTAGTAATCAGCGATGTATCAACCGGCGTATAGTTATCTGCATTTATTTGCAGTTTGTGGTTTAATATGGTGTTGCTTACATCGCCGGTTAAATTAAAATAGCTGTGGTTGGTGAGGTTTATCGGCGTTGCCTTATCTGTGGTAGCGCTGTATTCCAGTTTTAATTCGTCATCGTCTGTAAGCGTGTATTGCACAGTTACTGACAAATTACCGGGGAAACCCTCTTCACCATCCTTGCTTACATATTTTAGTGTAAGCGAGGGCACAGAATCACTTGCTGTTGAAGCATCCCACACCTGTTTATCAAATCCCTTTAAGCCGCCGTGCAGGCTGTTTTTGCCGTTGTTGGCTGCAAGCTTATATGTTTTACCATCAAGGGTAAATTGTGCATTGCCAATACGGTTACCATAGCGGCCTACTGTTGCGCCAAAATAAGGCGGATGTGCCAGGTAACCGCTAAGACTATCATATCCCAAAACAATACTGTTTTTAGCACCGCTTTTATCGGGCGCAACCCAGCTTGTAATAGTGCCCCCATAGTTGCTTATTTTTACCTGGTTGCCTTTTGCATTGGTAAGCGTAAACAAAAAAACATCTTTACCGTCGTAGTTACCCCACGCCGCTTTTGTAATGCCTTTTTTGGCTGTTGAATCTGCAGTAGTTGTAGTGTTGCCTGCATTGTTACCACAGCCTGTAATTACAAAGGGTGCGGTAAAAATTAACACGCAGTATAGCATCAATCGTTTCATGGTATGTTTTTTATTTTTTGTGCCCGGCAATATAACGCTAATCATCGTTTGTTGCGCCGCGCTCTTGTACTATTTGTTGTTTATGCAGCGAAAGGTCTTACCAAGGATATGAATTTACCAAATGCAATTTAAAAGGCACGAGGCGTTCCTATGGAACGCTTTGTGCTTGTTTCAATTAAATTCTACCTACGAAATGTGCCTAGCGGCACATCGTAAATGCGACTCCAACGCTACTATTTTAAAGGGCCTCAATTTTAAGCTTTCATGAATGTCATGCAGCCAGTCATCCTGAACACCCTCGTTCATATTCCCTCAAAAATCATTCAAAAATCCTTTTAATTATGGTTCTACTTTATCTCAAGCACAACCACACTTAACCGCGGCATATTTACTGATAAATTACCATCGCTCATTTTAAAATCAGTGAATGCCGCGGGCTTTACTTTATTGGGTGCATCAAAGCTGTTAACATCAGTATACGCAGCCGATGTTAATATTTGCGCTGCAACATTTTTATTTGCTGCGCCCGCAAAGGAAGCATTAATTTTTATGGCATTATGCGGGTCAATATTTACAATGCTTATATGCACAACACCATTACTATCTTTTGATGCAGAAGCGTTTATTGATGGTATTGCTTCTTTATTGTAAGTATAGGAAGGGCTGAAGAACTGCACCGGTAGTAAAGTTGCATCCTGGTGCACCTTAAACAGATCAAATACATGATAAGTGGGCGTAAGCACCATTTTTTCTTTATTGGTTAATATAAGCGACTGCAGCACGTTAACTGTTTGCGCAAGGCTTGCAAGGCGCACCCTGTCAGCATGGTTATTAAATATATTTAGTGTGCTTGCAGCTATCAGCGCATCGCGCATGCTGTTTTGCTGGTATAAAAATGCAGGGTTAGTGCCAGGTTCAACATCCGTCCATATACCCCATTCATCAACGCACAACGCCACCTTTTTTGCCGGGTCGTACTTATCCATTATAGCGCTGTGTTTTACAACCAGGTCTTCAATATGCAGGCAGTTTTTAAGCCCATGAAAATATTCACTTTCATCAAACTGTGTTGCAGAACCTTTATGGCCCCAGTTACCCGTTGCGATAGTGTAGTAATGCATAGATATGCCCCACATATCCCCTGTTGGTATTTGCTTCATACATACTTCAGTCCAGTTATAATCTTCGCCGTTTGATCCGCTGGCAATTTTCTTTAAATGCGTACCAGGATAGTTCAGGCAATAAGTAGCATAACGTTTGTATTGGTCTGAATAAAACTCCGGCGTCATGTTTCCACCACATCCCCAGCTTTCATTGCCTACACCCCAAAAGGAGACGTTGTAGGGCTTTTCATGGCCATTCTGCTTGCGCATTTCAGCAAGTGTGCTGTTACCGTTATAATTTAAGTATTCAATCCAGTTTGACATTTCCTGTGGTGTGCCTGTGCCCACGTTACCCGCTATGTAAGGCTGGCAACCGATCAGATCGCACAGTTGCAAAAACTCATTAGTACCAAAGCTGTTATCTTCCAGCACCATACCCCATACAGCATTAAGGCGCTTTGGGCGTTTTGAAGGTTCGCCAACGCCATCGCTCCAATGGTACTGGTCTGCATAACAGCCACCAGGCCAGCGTAACAACGGCACCTGTATTTTTTTTAGTGCCTCCACCACATCCATGCGAATACGCCCTTGCTTTGGTACGTTTAACGAAGGATCAACCCAATAGCCATCGTAAATGCAATGGCCCAAGTCTTCAGAGAAATGGCCATAAATGTTTTTACTTATAACAGCGCCGGGGGCATTTGTGTTAACGGCAAGCTGCATGGTGGTTTGTGCAGCCGCGCCCAACGCCAGCAAGATGCAACATGTTATTGAGGCGGTTAGAGTTTTTATCATGGTAAATATTTTTAAATGTCAAAAAAACAATTATTGGAAGGTTTATAAAAAATCCTGCCTGTTAAAGCAGGATCTTTTATACTACCAAAATCTTACATATAGTAAAGAGATGATCAACAATGTAACAACTATCATTGCCAGTGTTCCTGGCTTTACCTTAAACATTTCTTTGTCAAGCACAAAAGCCTTAGGGTTAATTTTTGGCCCGGCAAGGCTCATCAGTATCATAACGATCATGGTGAACATAAAGGCAAGCCCCATGCAAATATGGAATGGTATTTCCCACACCACTTTGCCATTTTCAACTGTTTGGTATGCAGTATAAAAAAGTGTGTCGTGGCCAAACCATTGCGGTGCAAATTCATTAAACACTACCGACAGCGCAAAGCCTACTATTACACCTGCTACTGCCGCGGCACCTGTTGTGCGTTTCCAAAACATACCTAAGATAAACATGGCAAACACACCGGGGCTTATAAAGCCCGTATATTTTTGAATAAATGTAAATCCACCAGCACCACCTATACCGAGTGTATCGCTCCAGGTAAGCATGATAGAAACGATGATGGCAACTAATATGGTAACACGGCCAACCCAAACCATCTTCTTTTCATCAGCCTCTTTGCTGATGTATTTTTTATAGACATCAAGCGTAAATATGGTTGAAATACTGTTTGCTTTGCCAGCCAGCGAAGCTACGATCGCAGCAGTAAGTGCAGCAAGCGACAGGCCTATAAGCCCATTAGGTAAATAACCCAAAATTGCAGAATATGCATTATCTGCCACAACGCTGCCATCTTTACTATGTACCAACATTTCAGCCTGCAGTTTGCCGTTTGCATGCAAAACGTAAGCGGCAATACCTGGCAGCATTACAATTACAGGCATTAATAATTTTAAAAAGCCTGCAAACAAAATGCCTTTACGCGCCGTTTGCAGATCTGCACCCAATGCCCTTTGTGTTATGTACTGGTTACAACCCCAGTAGTTAAGATTGATGATCCATATACCTGCTGCATACGATAACAAACCGGGTATGGTCAAGTAGTTGGTAACCTGTTGTGGTGTTGAAGTTGCACCCGGTTTTTCAAACATCATGTGAAAATGGTCGGGCGCGTGCTTTATAAGTTGGTTAAATCCCTCTAGTGCATTTTCACCAAAGCCAAATTCTTTACTTACAACAGTTAATGCAACATAGGTAGTTGCCAGGCCACCGATAATAAGCACAGCCACCTGTATTACATCAGTAAAGCCTATCACCTTCATACCCCCCAGCGTAATAAAGACTGCGAATATTGAGAGTGCAATGATGATAACGTGAAACTGGTTGGCATCGCCACCGGTGAGGTTATTAATAGCGAGCGCACCCAAATAAAGTATTGAGGTAAGGTTTACAAATACATACAGGAACAGCCAGAAAATAGCCATTATCAGCGCAACCGTTTCGTTATACCGCACTTTTAAAAATTGCGGCATAGTGAATATCTTGTTTTTAAGATAAACCGGTATAAACCACACGGCTACAATTATCAATGCTATTGCGGCGATCCATTCGTAAGCGGCAACTGCAACGCCGATGCTGTAACCATTACCGCTCATGCCGATAAACTGTTCTGCAGATATATTTGATGCGATAAGCGAAGCCCCGATCGCCCACCAGGTAAGAGAACCTTCAGCTAAAAAGAAGTCATGCGTAGCTGAAACCGCTTTTTTCTTTTTACGATAAATGTAATATCCATAGCTAGCAACAATAATGAAATAAATAACGAAAATTAATTTGTCCTGGAACAGAAGTTTGTTCATTGGTTCAATCGTTGGTTGGTTTATAATACTGGTTCATAGTTCTTGGTTCATAGTTCTTGGTAGAACCGATGAGTAATTTCAAAATGCCTATAATTCTATTTTTCCGATAGTTTATAATGCTGGTTCATAGTTAATGGTTCATAGTTAATAGCAGAGCCGATGAATGTTTTAAAAAATGTTTATTATTTTATTTTGCCGAACGCTTATAATAAAAGATCAAATTATCCAGGTTTTACTTTTGTAAAAGTTAATTCTACCAATTACAACTTTTACATCGAGTCCCGAAATTTAGTAATCATTTTGCACAGTATCTCGTACTCATCATATAATCTTTTAAAAACATCTTTCTTCATATAATTTCTTGCATCTGCAATAAATAAACACGCTACAACTTCAACTGCCGATCGTAAAGCAATATCTAAAAACCGCTTGAACTCCGGGATTGTTTGCCCGGTGCTGCCTTCAGCAATATTTAAACAAACTGAATCTCCTGCTCTTTTTATTTGAGAAGCAAGACTGTATCGTTCTTCAACCAGAAA
>Ga0206806_1088_pt1 | contig 19663 bp, 23 predicted proteins | sample Alteio_BWOrgCont_60_FD_152911 | JGI IMG/M metagenome (GOLD analysis project Ga0206806, IMG submission 152911) | Enriched cells from forest soil in Barre Woods Harvard Forest LTER site, Petersham, Massachusetts, United States -... | ecosystem: Environmental > Terrestrial > Soil > Temperate forest >... | reverse complement strand
CGTCAAAGCTTTGTTTGTTAATAGGGCCAAACCATTTTGGGGCGGACACTTTATCAATATAAGCAATACTGCCTGGCAGTGGGTATTCCTGGGGTTTGCCACCACCTGTATAAATAAATTTTGCAGGCCCACCCAAAACTATAACACCGCCAATTTTTTCGGGGTGATCAATAGCCATTCGCAATGCCAATTGCGCACCCTGTGTAAAATTGCCGGCAACAACAGGCATATCAAGTTTTTCTTTTTCAATCAGCTTTAATATGCCTGCAATAACGCCTTTGTTCCAGTATTGGTCGCCATAGCTGGTGCCGGTGTCGGGCATGGCAGGGGCTTTTGTTTTACCATAGCCGGGAACCGTTATAATATACATGGTGTATTTGGAGGAGTTGGCTTTAATAAAGTCAGTATAAACTGAAGCATTAAAGCAAAAGCCGGGAATAAGAATGATGGATCTTTGGCCGTGACCTTTTTTTACATACTGCGGCATGGCGCCATAAACACTGGTTTTATAGCTTTTGGGCAATACCAGGTTATTTGTTGTTGATTCGCCATTTGTTGGTTGAGAAAAGGCCGCGGTGAGTGAAAGCGTAACTAAAAAAAATAAAGCAGTTAGTTTGATAAGCATAGATCTTTTTTTGCAATGAACTATAGTAACACTGCATAAAAGTACCGGTACGGGAATGTATTAACGACCTGTTTTATAAAACCGAACTACTATGTTGGGATTTGAAACACTTTGGTAAAGAATTGTTATCAGGATGGCCGGTAGTCAGAAGGGGTTTTGCCGGTTATTTTTTTGAAAGCTGCATTAAATGACGATTTGCTGTTAAAGCCAACATCAAGCGCTAAGCCATAAATGGAATATGCTTTGGCGGTATCTTTATTAACGCGGCTAATAAATTCTTCAATGCGGTAGCCATTGATATAGTCGTTGAACGACTTTCCAAACTTTTCGTTGATGAGTTTGGAAAGCTGGTGGGGTGGCAGGCCAATTTGATTAGAAAGAACGGCAAGCTTTAAGTCGGGGTTTGTGAAAATTTTATCAACCGCCATTAGTGTTGTTAGCTTTTTTACATAGGCGTTACCCTCTTCACCGTCAAACTGCATGTAGGCTTTATATTTTTGAGCAAAGCCGGGGCTGACTGCATCTGGCTGTAACACGACTTTAAAAGCAATAAAATAAATAATACCGCTTGTAACCAGGGTGTAAATATAGTTGGTAACAGGGTGGTATTTACCACGCGCAAGAATGTAGACGTATAACAAAAAAACTGTTACGAGAAAAAGCCCGAAACATACTGCCAACTGCCCAAGCCATTTAATGCGCGATGCAAAAGGGATGACATAACGTGTTTGAGGTGAAGCGTTGTCAACTGCTTTTATACGCCGGAAGGTGAGAAAGAGGTAAACAAAAAGATGCACATCCTGTAACAGCAATATTATTTTTTCAGTTAAACGTATAGGCAGGTTTCCGGCAAGAAAGGTGCTGATAAATTGATTCCATGCAGCCTGGCAGGAAATTAAAACAGGCATGTTGATGAGCAATTGAATTAAATATGGTATAAAATGCAGCCAGTAAATATGTTTCCATTTAAATTGTGGTTGGGTAACAGCCCTTGCATAAAAATAAAACAGCGGCCCAAAGCAAAATATAAAGCCAAAAGGCACCCCGAACATCCAGGGAACATATTGCAGCAGTTCAGTACGCACAACAAGGTAGCCGAGATTGGTTAATATCATTAAAGCAACCATGGCAGCAATTAGTTTTGCAGCAAGGGCATTACCATTTTTCTTAGCGGCCAAAAGGCAGATAAGAAAAAGGCCCTGGGCAATACTAACGGCGAACAATGTTGTCCAAATCATAGCTCTATCGTGTTATAGCACCTGCGAATTAATTGCATTAAAACACAGCATGCAACAATATCCTTTTAAAAGGGTAGAATACAGGCTTACCGGGAAAGTGCCCTTCAATTTGCCTGGTGTATTCTTTCAAAAAAACATCCTGCATATTAGCATCCAGCCGTTCCATGTAGGGCACTAATACGGTACCTTGTGTCCATTTAACCAATGCGGCGGCGTCAGGCAAAACGTGGGGATAGGCTTTTTCAAAAATGGTGATGTTTTGACCACCATGTGTAAATAATATCTCCGCATATTGGCTTATGGTTAAAACGGGGCTTTGCAGGCTAAACCCGCTTAGTGCAGTTTTAAATGGCTCAGCTGCTGCAATACTTTGTATAAGCGTGTGGGTCAAGTGCGTATGGTTTGAGGGCATTTGCACTGCAAGCTGTCCGCCCGGCTGCAGCATAGCAATTAAGCGGGGGAATAATGATGCGTGCCCGTTAACCCAATGCAACGCTGCGTTGGAGAAAATAATATTCCATTTAATGGGGCTTTCTAAAAATTCTTCAATGGTTTGTTGCTGAAAAATTACCTGGCCATTTGCCAACTTGCCCGCTTCCAGCAACATTTGCAGTGATGAATCAATGCCGGTTACAAAAGAGCCGGGCAAGGCATCGGCAAGCTTGCCTGTTAGCTCACCTGTGCCGCATCCAAGGTCAATTACAGTAAGGTTAGGCTTTACCTGTACCAGCTTAATTAAATCGTAAAACGGCTGGCAGCGCTCTTCTTTAAACTGGTTATATACAGTTGCATTCCATGGCATAAACAATAGTATTATCTGCCACCCGGCGGGCAATATTGTTTAAGGTAGGTAGTATACAGGTTTGATAAATGTTCCTGTGTTCCCTCACCTTCAAAAATGCCATGCGTGCGGTTAGGGTAAGCCATAAACTGGAATATTTTGTTGTACTTTATCAACTCATTCAGCAGCAGCTCTGCATTTTTATAATGCACATTATCGTCACCCGTACCGTGTATGTAAAGTAAATGGCCCTGCAGGTTTTTGGCATAGGTAATGGGAGAGCCTTTAATATAATCTTCCCTGCTTTCCTGTGGCAGGCCCATATACCTTTCCTGGTAAATATTATCGTAGGTAAACTGGCTGCCCTCTGCGGCAATGGCGATACCTGTTTTATAAATATCGGGATATTGAAACATAAGATTCAATGTAGCCGAACCGCCACCACTCCAACCCCAAACGGCCACGCGGCTGGTATCAACAAACGGCCACTTTAATATTTCACGCGCAGCAGCAGCCTGGTCGCTTATATTTAACTGGCCAATTTTGTGCGATATACTTTTACGCCATTGCCTGCCTTTTGGTAGCAATACACCGCGGTTATCGATGGAGATAGAAATATAACCATCGTCAGACATATTGCCATTGTATAAAAAGTTATCTGATGCGCCATAGCGGTCAATCACCGTTTGCCCCCAGGGCTCAGTATATACAAAAAACACGAGGGGGTATTTTTTGGACTTGTCAAAATTGGTGGGTTTAACCATCCATGCATCCATTTCAACACCTTCCTGTGTTTTTATAGTAAAGTATTCAATGTTCGATTTTGATTTATCAGCATTAGCCACAACCCTGTTCACATTGTCACCGTCAATTGATTTATGTTCAGGCAATGAAACCCACTCTTTAACAGGCGGTATATAATAGTTGGAAAAATTGTGTGTGGCGTATTTGCCTGTGGGCGACACTTCATAATCGTGCGAGCCCACTTGATTTGGGGGCGATAGCCTTTCAGGCGCGGTCGAGCCATCAAGCCGTGTGCGGTACAAATATTTCTGCGTGGCATTACCGGGGGATGCATCAAAATACAGGTAGCCGCTTGTTTCATCAATGGCATCAATATTCATTACATCATAATTGCCGGTTGTAACAAGCTTTTCGGTTTTACCGTCGCGGCTCACACGGTATAAATGCCGCCACCCGTCTTTTTCACTCGCCCACAAAAATTCTTTTCCATTATTAAACCAATCCCAGCCGCCATAACTATAAGCAGGGTCCCATAAGGCAATATTGTCAATCCATGCAGGGTCTTCCTCGTGGTATATGGCATGTGACGCGCCTGTAGTTGCATTACACAACAGTAGATCGCTAACATTTTGCCTGCGGCTAAGGTGCTGAATAACGAGTTCATCACTATTATCGGTCCACTCCATGCGCGTAACATACGATTGCAGCACGGGGTCAGTAGGAATGTCCATCCATTTTGTTGCCGCTGTAGCTACATCAACTACACCAATCTTAAATGGTGATGGTGGTTCACCCGCAATAGGGTATTCCACAGGTTTTATAAAAGGGTAGATGCTGTCTGTATTATTTATCATTAAATAATCCTTCGTATTGCGGGCATCAATATTCCAGTAAGCAATCCTCTTACTATCAGGGCTCCATCTAAAACCATCCCTGCAAAAAAACTCTTCCTCGTAAGCCCAATCAAATGTGCCGTTAATGTATTTGCGGTTACCGTCAAAAGTAAGTTGCGCAATATTGCCTGTTGCCACGTCTTCTGCATAAATGTTGTTACCACTTACATAGCCCACTTTTTTGCCGTCAGGCGAAAATTTTGCAAACATGAGTGAAGAAGCCAGCAGCTTTTTACCCAGTCGCCTTAGCTGTTTGGTTGCTATATCAAGCAGCCAGTAATCGCCGCGCGTATTGTAACGCCATACCTTTTGTGTGTTGGTATAAATAAGTGCCTTTGTACCATCTGCCGAAAAGAAAAAGTTGTAAATATCCAGGGGCTTATTGCTGCCCGGTACCATAAGCATGCTTTTGCTGACAACGGTTTTTTTTATGAACGATGGTAACTGGTACAGGTTAATATCACCATTTTCCACCTGGTAATAAGCATCCCCGGCCTTGTTCCACCGCATGCCCTCGGGCGGTTGGGCCTGCGCAATAAAAATAAACAGTAACCCGGCCAGTAAAAAGCAAACTTTACCCATGCGATATATTTAAAAAGTGAATTTAGGCAAAGGGGATAAAATACAGAATACAATATTTTAAATGGCGATTGTTAAGTTTTTTGATAACAAAGCCATTACACGGCAAAAACAGCCTACTCCTCCGCCTATCGTAAACAAAATATCCATTTTTGGTGTAATTTACAGCCATGTTAGGACACCGATTTGTGCAGTATGATCCCAACGCACAGGGAAAAACACGATTTGAGCAGATGCTCGACCTTTTTATGCAGCTGCTTACTTACACCAATGGTGATGTTGCCGAAGCTTTACAATGGATGAATGAACTGGATAAAAAATACCAGCTCACCGATGACGAGTATGGTATGGGTGATTTTATTGACGACCTGAAAAACAACGGCTACATTAAAGATGACCCAAAAACCGGCGCTATTGAAATTACGGGCAAAAGCGAGCAAACCATACGCAAGCGCAGCCTTGAGGAAATTTTTGGCAAGCTTAAAAAAACCAAGACCGGTAACCACAATACCTTTAAGCCGGGGCAGGGGGATGAGCTGAACCCGGAAACACGGCCTTTTCAGTTTGGGGATATGCTGGAGCAGATCGATTTTACCGAGAGCATCCGCAACGCCCAAATAAATCATGGCGTGGAAAGCTTTAACATGCAGGAAGATGATTTGCAGATAAGGGAAACCGATTTTAAAGCGCAAACATCAACCGTGCTGATGATCGACATTAGCCATAGCATGATATTGTACGGTGAGGACAGGATTACGCCCGCCAAAAAGGTGGCGATGGCTTTGAGTGAGCTAATTACTACCAAATACCCAAAAGACACACTTGATATTGTGGTGTTTGGCAATGACGCGTGGCCGGTTGAAATAAAAGACCTGCCTTATTTACAGGTTGGCCCTTACCACACCAATACCGTTGCCGGGCTTGAACTGGCGATGGACCTGCTACGCCGCCGCCGCAACCCTAACAAGCAGATCTTTATGATAACCGATGGTAAGCCTACCTGCTTAAAAATAGGCAAGCGATATTATAAAAACAGCTTCGGGCTCGACAGGCGTATCACCACCCGATGCCTTAACCTTGCTGCACAGTGCAAGAAGCTTAAAATACCCATCACCACATTTATGATAGCAAGCGACCCATACCTGCAGCGTTTTGTAACCGAGTTTACTGAAACGAATAACGGTAAAGCCTTTTTTGCATCGCTTGATAAGCTGGGTGCCTTTATATTTAAAGACTTTGAAAGCGGGAAGAGGAAGACGGTTTACTGATTTTAGATTCTCCGATTGTGGATTGCAGATTGATTGGACGTGGATAAAGAAGATAACAGTAATAGTACACGAGCAAGTAAATTTGTGGTTTGATAAAATAAAGTCTATGCAAGAGTATATAATACAAATAGCTCCCGAAAAAGAAGCCTTGGTAAAGGAATTAATTGTTCAGTTGGGCGGCAGGATAATGCGTAAAAAAAGAAGCGGAGTAAAAGCGAAGTTGATAAAAGATATAGAAGAAGCGGTTGAAGAAATGAAACTTGTTAGGGCTGGCAAAAAGAAAGCAAGGAACGCTGAAGATTTTCTAAATGAATTATAAAGTTAAAACCATTCAAGCTTTTGAAAAAGGAGCGGGCAGGCTTGTAAAAAAATATCCTTCGCTTAAAAATGAGCTAATACAGTTAGTTGAAACATTAAAGGTGAACCCTGTTCAGGGTACTTCTTTGGGAAACAATTGTTATAAAATCAGGCTGTCTATAGCTTCAAAAGGCAAAGGTAAATCTGGCGGAGCAAGAATTATTACAAACATTGTTGTTTCGCAAACAACAGTCTATCTTCTTTCTATTTACGACAAAAGCGAACAGGCAAGTTTAAATAACGATGAGTTAAAAGCGCTGTTAAAACAAGTTCCATCCTAAAATAATGTATATAATTAGCTAAGTGGATAATTTAAAATCCACAACGCTCAATTACAACAGCTAACCAAAAAAATTAAATAACAAAGAATGAATATTGAGAAGATCAAAACCTTAGGTGAGTTAAAGAAAAGTGGTTATAAACCATCATCAATTAAAGACGAGATACGCAGAAACCTTATTGAAAAAATACGCAGTAAAGAAAACCCGTTCCCGGGTATTTTGGGTTATGAGGATTCAGTAATACCGGATACTGAACGGGCATTGCTAAGCCGCCATAATATTTTGTTTCTTGGCCTGCGCGGGCAGGCTAAAACACGTATGGCAAGGCAAATGGTAAACCTGCTGGATGAATATATTCCAACAGTAGCGGGCAGCGAAGTAAATGATGACCCGCTGAACCCATTGAGTAAATATGCCAAAGACCAGATTGCCGAACATGCCGATGAAACGCCTTTACACTGGGTGCACCGAAGCGAACGTTACGGCGAAAAGCTGGCCACACCTGATGTTAGCGTGGCTGACCTGATTGGCGATATTGACCCCATTAAAGCGGCAAACCTGCGGTTAAGTTTTGCGGATGAAAGGGTGATACATTACGGTATTATACCCCGCAGTAACCGAAGCATTTTTGTTATAAATGAGATACCCGATCTGCAGGCGCGCATACAGGTAGCATTGTTTAACATACTTGAGGAAGGCGATATTCAAATACGCGGCTTTAAACTGCGTATGCCGCTGGATATACTATTTGTGTTTACCGCCAACCCTGAAGATTATACAAACCGTGGCAGCATTGTAACGCCACTAAAAGACCGCATTCAAAGCCAGATACTTACCCACTATCCCAAAACAATTGAAACAAGCCTTGCCATTACAGAGCAGGAAGCGCATATACTTGATGAGCAAAAAGCTAAGGTAAACGTAAGCGACCTGGTAAAACGTTTAATTGAGCAAGTAGCCTTTGAAGCACGCAACAATGAATACGTTGATAAGAAAAGCGGCGTTAGCGCAAGGCTGACCATTGCTGCGTTTGAGAATGCTGTCAGCAGTGCAGAGCGGCGCGCTATTATTCACAATGAAAAGCAAACGCAGGTTTGGATAAGTGACCTGGCGGGTGTAATACCTTCCATTACGGGTAAAATAGAACTGGTGTACGAAGGCGAACAAGAAGGCCCTTACCAGGTAGCATTAAACCTGCTTGATAAAGCCATACGCACACAGTTCCTGGCCTACTTTCCTAACCCGGAGGCGATGAAAAAGCGCAAGAACACAGGCAAGCCATCACAGCAAAATGTAAAGGAAGAAGATACTCCCTATAAAGCCATTACCCGCTGGTTTGATGCCGGTAACCATGTTGACCTTTTTGTTGACATGAAAGATGGCGAAAAAATACAGGCACTATATAAGGTAGACGGCCTTTACGGCCTGATAAAAAAATACTTTCCTCACGCCAATGAAAAAGAGAGTGCCCTGCTGATGGAATTTGTACTGCATGGCCTTGCTGCATACTCACTCATAAGTAAAAAAATAGTTGAGGGCAGGATTGAATTTAAAGACCTTATTGGCAGTATGATGAACCTTGGCAAATTGAATTTTAATGAGGAGGATGATGATTTGAGTGAAGATGATTTCAGGTAAAAAATTCCAGGGAAAACAGTTTGTATTACACAAAAAAATTCCCCCGGCTTAGCCAGGGGAATTTTTTATTCGTGGAATGGAGAAAACTAATTATTCAGCTACCACTTCAAACTCAACTTCGGTGCTTTTGCCATTACCAAAGTCAATAGATGCTTTGTATGTGCCAAGTTCCTTAACGTCATCAACAATTGTAATGCGTTTGCGGTCAATTTCGTAACCTTTCTGGTCGCGGATGGCACGTGCAATTTGGAGTGCTGTAACGCTGCCAAAAATTTTGCCGCTGGTACCTGTTTTGGCGCCAATTTTAAGTGCACCCTCATTAAGTACACTTATAACTTTATTTACTTCAGCAAGCATTGCAGCTTCTTTCTTAGCCTTTACCTTAAGCCTTTCTTCCATTTGCTTAAGATTGCTGCCGTTAGCTTCAACTGCTAATTTGTGCGGAATTAAATAGTTACGGGCATAGCCGTTTTTAACGGTTACCAGTTCGCTTACCTGGCCAAGATGGTCAACATCCTGTATTAATATTACCTGCATTTTGTTATTTGTTTAGCCCCCATTTTGCCCAATCAATTTTTGATAAGACTGTCATCCTGCATCAGCAGAAATTAGGGATTGGTTACTAATGTTAGCTTTAAGCTTAACGCTGCAAGCTGTAAGCAAAAACCATTGTATTGGCGTACAGCTTACAGCTTATCGCTTGCGGCTTTCTATTTCAACAGATCCGTTACATAAGGTAACAGCGCCATTTGGCGGGCCTTTTTAATAGCATCGCTTGCTTTGCGCTGGTATTTAAGGCTGTTACCGCTTAAACGGCGTGGTAATATTTTACCCTGCTCGTTAATAAACTTCTTTAAAAATTCAACGTCTTTGTAGTCAACGTATTTAATACCGTACTTTTTAAAGCGGCAGAATTTCTTCTTTGGCTTTTCCTGCTTAATAGCGGTAAGGTATTTAATTTCATTTGGTTTTGGCATGTGTTAAACCCTCGCTAATTTTTCGGTTCCGGTAGGTACGCCACTTCTCTTTTTTGCATTGTACTCAACGGCATATTTATCAAGTACAGTTATCATGTGACGCATAATTTGCTCGTCACGCAGCATTTGGATCTTAAACTTCTCATTGAAGCTGGATGGCGCGCTGTATTCCAAAACCCAGTAAATACCTGTGGTTTTTTTCTTTACAGGATACGCCAGTGATTTTAATCCCCAGGGGTTGCTGTGCGTTACACTTCCGCCGTTCTCAGTAATAAAATCGGCGTACTTTTTCTGGGTAGCTTTAAAGTCTTCCTCAGAAAGCACAGGGGTAAAAATCACCATCAATTCGTAATTACTCATTACCCTTGTTTTTTTGTTTTTAAAATTGTTAATCCCAAGCCCAAAAAGGTTTGGGGCGGCAAAGGTAAGGGAAATGCAGGAAATTGGCAGATTTTTACTTACCTCATTTCTATATTTTGTTTTACATGTTTCACCTTATTAATGTCCATCTTTATTTCAGCCCAAACATAGACAGCTTTAGTTTCTAATTTTGTTTCTATAATAACTAAGTGATAAATAATCAATTAGCAACATTTGATTGGTCGCGCTATTTTACCGCCGATACCCGTTCTTAATGCAGTGGCGGCCAGGTTAGGGTAAATTCTCAGCAGGTTGGGCAATGCAATTCTTATTGTTTGCGCTTTTTAACGCCTCACCCGTTGGCCCGCGTTAACGAAGTCTGCGTTTCATGTTGCTTGCAGCTTATATTCATTTCCTGCTTTTCCCTGTATAAAAAATAACGCCTTCATCCGCCTCATTTTGCCTTTCAAGTATTTCGACCAGCCTGCCCGGGTCCACGTCAGTAATATTGTACGAAAACTTTCATACATGAAAAAACCTTTACTAACGTTAATGGTTGTTATAGCTATATTATTAGGTGGTAACGCTGAAAGCCAAACATGCTCCTGCGGCGGGTTGCTGGATACATTAATGGTTAAAATAGAGACAGATTACGCAGGTTATATACATAAAGTGGTAGAGGCGGGCAAATTGCCCGCTTATAATAATTTTAAAAAAGAGCTACAGCTTGAAGCGGCAAAGCACTCGTACTCGGATTGCTACAGTGTATTAAACAGCTTTGCCGAATATTTCAAGGACGGCCACGTTTTTGTTGTGGAGTTTCCAGCAACAACACCGCAGCAATCTGATAGCCTGAAAGCTTTTATTAAGCATTATGAGTTACCCGCAGATTATGAAAGCACTTTAACCACCAAAACGGGCCATGATGCGATTGAAGGAATTTGGAAAGATGCGCTTGGCCAGCAAATAGCCATTATTAAGGTAAAAGAGAATGCTTTTTATGGAGTAACGCAACAAACCAATGTCGCCGGCTGGCAACCCGGCATGGTAAGGTTTGAATTAGAAAAAACACCAGACGGTGCGTATAATGTTACCTACTATAAAAACGGCTTTGCTAAAATACATTTTGCGGGTGAGCATATATATAAAAACACGCTGTTTTCTTTTGGGGTGTATAAACTTGCAAAAATGTTACCGCCCAACCCGGAAGCCGCGTATATTAATTTTAATAACCCGGCGTTGCCTTTTATGAAGGTAATTGATAAGAATAACCTGTTGCTCACCATACCATCGGCGTTGGTAGAAAGCAGGAATCTTGACAGTGTGCTTGATATTTACGATTCAATTTTAAAAATAACGCCCAATTTAATAATTGATATACGTGGCAATGGCGGTGGCAATAATATATGGGGAAGGCTATTGTATATAGCCAACACTATTGTACACCCGCCGCTTGTTAAAAAAGACGGCGACGATTTTTTACTGCTTGCTTCACGTGACGATGCGGATTATATGAGGGACCGCATGCAGGCGTTTTATAAGTCAATAAAAGATACCGCGGGAATAACATTCTACGAAAACCTCATCAATAAAATTAATAGCAACCTGGGTAAAATAACCGGCTTTTCATACTATATCTCCCACCCAGATACTGCAACAAGAATAGTGATGCCTTACCCAAAACAGGTTTCCATAATTATTGATAAAGGCGTTGCCAGCGCGGCAGAAGCCCTTTTGATACAGGCGCGGGCAACCAGCAACAAGGTGGTTTTATACGGCACTAACACATGGGGAATGATTGATTATATGAATGTAAACACATTGCCATTACCTTGCGGTGATAACAAGATCTTTTACTTTGGCTACCCTGTTTATTTTGCAAAAGACATTAAAACCAACCCGCGAAATCCCACTGGCATAAAACCGGATGTTTATATACCTGCCAACGTTACTGATTGGGTGAAATGGGTTGCAGATGATTATAATAAGAAGTGACACGTGACCCTGATTTCGGATCCTTGCGGGGCATTAAGACTGAACTTAACATTACAATTTAGCAGTTTATAGCTATATCAACCGTTACAAAATAGATACCTGCCAGAGGCGAGGTTGTCTGTAACCACAGGCAACGGAAAGCAGCTCTTATTTTTATAACACTCTACGAAGGGCATAGGGGCGAACCAGCATCCGCCCGCGATTTTATTGTGTTGCCATTGCATAGTATTTTGCCTTTATTTTTCAATAAAAATTAAAATTTTGAAAATTAAATTTATATACATAGATTTGTGATGCATTGTTAATTGATATAATCATAACTTATGAACCATACAGAATTATTGAAAGGCACATTAGGTACCATTATACTTAAATTACTGGAAGAAAAAGGCCGGATGTATGGTTACGAAATAGTGCAGTTGGTAAAGGAAATGTCGGACGAAAAAATACTGGTTAAAGAGGGTTCGCTTTACCCCGCACTTCATAAACTGGAAGCAGATAAATTATTGGTTGCAGAGGAAGTATTTATTGGTAAAAGGGTTCGTAAATATTATAGCCTCACTCCAGCGGGAAAAATATCAACTAAAGCATCAGTGGACGAATTGCTGGCATTCATGCAAACCATTCATCAATTAATTACCCCAAAGTCACCAAAACCCTATGCAACAGCTTAATGATGAGCAGGTAATTATAATACGCAACCGCATAATAGCTGACGGGGTTACCGATAACGACCTTCAAAACGGGCTGCTTGATCATTATTGCTGTTTTATTGAAGAAATATTATTAACCGGGGTTGATTTTGAATCGGCTTATAACACTGCTTTTCAAGCCATTACACCCAATGGGATGCACGAAATACAGGAAGAACTTTATTTAATCTTAAACTATAATAAACATACAAACATGAAACGTATCATTTATGTATCCAACTTTTTAACCCTATCTTGTATTTCTACTGTTATTATGTTCAAAACCATGCACTGGACGGGCGCTGCCATCTTATTCCAAATCGCGCTCCTTTTGTTAATCACCACCGCCATTATCCTGTTTTTAAACTCAATAAAACATTGGAAATCTCATACCGCGGTATATAATATAAGAGTAGTCGCAGGGTTCCTTGCTGCATTGCTCATCACAGTTGGCGTCTTTTTAAAATCGCTCCATTATCCCACTGCCGGTTTCCAGGTAGTGGCAGGCGTCTTACTGCTTAATCTCGTATTTCTGCCCATGTTCTTTTATCACTTGTACAGGGGAGAAATACTAAATACATCAAAAATTAACAGTTAATGCACTTGCTAAGCCATTCCATATTCGTTATGGGTACAAGACTGTTACATTTGTAACATTCCTAAGTACCTCAACACACTCGGCGAGGAAGGAAAATTAAAAATCAAGATTTCCATGCGAGCTGCAATAAAAATTTTAGTCATTTGTGCATTATGTTTATTGAAAAAAAGTGAGGCTATTGCTCAGCGAGGGTATATTTTAATTTTTACGTGTTGTTTTGAAACTGATTTGGTGATTGTCAAAAATGGTGATTCAATTATTAACAGTGCTGTAGTTAACACAGAAGCCAGTACAAGCATTGCCTCGCCACAGTTTTTTCTGAAAGCAGAGCGAAGATTAAATGTAGTAATCGAATTAGTGAACAAGGACTTAAGATTAAAAATTAAGTTGCCCAAACTGGCTGAAAGACAAATTCGTTTTTTATATGTTTATTTTACTGATAGGAAATGGAGTTACAAAATTTTAAAGAAGCTTTTAAGAGCATATTAAAACTACTTTTGCTCATCGCAGCATATAACTTTGCCCACTGACCGTAGATGTATGTAAAGATAAATTTTTTTTGCGTCGTCAGCATGGCTGACCTAATGGATCGCATACATTTGGGGAGAATTTTACATTACAATTTAACAGTTTATGGCTATATCGACTGTACATTATAAATACCTGCCAGGAGTGGGGTATTTATTTTAACCATGTCGCTGCAGGCAACAAAGAGCGGCAACAGCTTTTATTTTACCTACATCTACCAACAAACCTGTGAGGAAAGAAGGGGGAAACCTAATCGGGATCAATATTTTTTAAATATTCTATTGCACGTCGTATCTCCGCCTGTTCTTTTTTACTGTCAGGGTAGTTCTGACAATAAATTTTATAGTACTCCTCTGCTATCAAATCATAAAACTCAATTTTACCCAAATATGCAATGATAATGCGCGTAATAAAATGATAATGTTGAAATAGAGGGCCACGCTCTATATAATCGGTAAAAAATGTTTTTGCAATCCCCTCAAGTGTAGAATTGGCCGCCAGAAAACCGTCTATTTTATCAGTGTATAACTTTTTAAAAAAATCAATAAACTCATGTAAGCCACCAACATTGGTAATCTTATACTCATCAACCCCTGTAAAAAATTTACTGTTAGCCAAAATAGTTGTTGTACCATCCTGGTACTTCGGCATGGTGTTAAATAAAAAGTGGCCTATTTTTTCAACAGCATCTATACGTATGGAACATCCTGGAGTTAGCAAAAACTTAGGACGGTAATCTACTATCGCAATACCAATCATATTATTGCCCTCTTGTGTTTTGCGCACAAACCCCGTTTCGCTTGTCTGGGACTTATATCCGTAAGGCTTTAAGAATGCACCCAGTTCTTTTTTCAATATTTTGCGTATATCCGATTTTAAAAGCATATTCTAATATTATTCGTTTCCCGGAGGGTGTCCTTGGCGAGGTTTTGTGTAAGGCAAGGCCTGCCCGGACGAACCGTTAGGATGATGGGCACCCAGCTCACCTTAGGTTGTATGTAAAAATAAAAACTTTTTACCGCTGCCCGATAACTTTCCAATAGTGACCGCGAGCGTTACAAGAGAAGATGCAATAAAAAACTGTTGCTGGCAAAAAATGAAAATCTTTTATACCAAACTGCCGTTCCGCTTAAGTTATGAGTATTCAAACCTAACTTTCGTTACACCATCCTTTTTAAAGCAATTAAGGATGGTTTTTAACGTGCTAAGGTCTTTAGAAAGCCTTCTGTTACTTAAAAAGCCGAGGTCAGGCGGATAGTAGTACAATGGTTGGTTACGCAGTTGTTCAAGCCGACTGTTTAATTGTGCAGTATCGATTAAGTGCATTAATTTTTCTTCTTCGTCAAGCTGTTTGGCCCGGTTAGGGTTGTGTTTAACGTGGGTGTAATAATAGGGGTTGCTGCTAATTTTGCTTATAAAACTGTCAATTACGTTGGCAATGGTATCAATATTATGCCAGTGCCTTTCAACATCACTGCTATCTTCATAATTGTAATCAATATCCTGGAAAATGGACAAATCTATTTTCAAGATCCTGCTTACCTGCTCCACTTCAGCGTGTTCACCATAACCGCCTACCTGCTCAAAAAAGAAAGAGAGGCCGCCCGGAAATTGATTTGTACATGCGGTTTTTTTGTTGGGGATAATATCATAACTCATTCCCATGCCTGGAGATTTATGTTGTTGCTTGAATGATGTTGTTAATAGGGTTACCAACAAGAGGCAGACAACCGGTTTGCTTTTTTTGCCGGGCATTAAAGTTTAGGTTACATTTTAAAGCAATCTACGTCAAAAAAATATTTCCCCAAAACAGCGGACAAAACACCACTTTGTATATATAGTAAAGGAGGCAGTAAGTTGCCGGTTTCTGGTTCCCAGTTATTGACGCGAAGGGAGAGAAGTTTATAGTGAGGTTTCACGGTTTTTATGACAGAGGTTAAGCTTTACCTTGTACACTTTGTGTGTTTTGCCTTGGCTACTTTGCGGTTTTGGCTTTTTTACCGCAAAGAACACGAAGTTGAAGAAGCGCAAAGGGACGCAAAGAGTTACAGTTTAAAGTTTGAGATATTCAGGATTTAGTTTATGACGGCGATAAAAGTATATAAAAATGAAGATAGGCACCTTATGGTAGTGGAGAACATGGGTGGGATAGGGCGATATTTAGAAAATTTTAATATGAGGGGTTTTATAACGCAATATACAGATAATGAATTAGTTAGCCTTTTAAAAGTGGTGTAGATTGGCTACGAAATGGCGGCGTTTGTGTGTACTTTGGCTACTTTTGGCTTCAGGGTTGGTTTAGCGGCAATGGGTAAGTAATTTTCTGCCTGCATTCTGTAACCTTTTGTTAAAACCACGGTTACCATTACACAGGCTGCAATACCGTAGTAGTTAAAATTTGCTAAAAAGTAAATTATGTTTTTGTGGTTTGAAAACAATTACTACATTTGATACGAAATAATTCGTATAAACAATGGCAAGCCTGAAAAATATTAAACCGACCGAAAGTGAACTGGAGATACTCCAGGTATTGTGGGACAGGAATAGCGCAACAGTGCGTGAGGTGCACGAAGAAATGAGCAAAACAAAAGATTGCGGGTATACCACTACCCTTAAGCTTATGCAGATAATGTTTGAAAAAGGCCTGGTTAGAAGGGACGATTCAAGCAAAACACATATTTACCAGCCAAATGTAAGCAGGGATAAAACTCAAAAGCAGCTGGTGGGTAAAATGGTAAATTCGTTGTTTGGCGGTTCTGCCTCACAACTGGTTATGCAGGCCTTAGGCTCGCAAAGCACCAGTAAGGAAGAACTGGATGAGATACAAAAATTATTAGACAACCTGAAAAAACAGTAAAATATGCAGGTGCTATCCCAATCGGCATTTCTACAGGCGTTGGGTTATGCTATTGCCGGCAGTTTGTGGCAGGCGGCGTTATTGTGGTTATTGGTTGCGGGCGTACATAGCTTATTTAAAATACCATCGCAGGTAAAATATAAAATTGCATTGGCGGCCCAATTTGGGGCGTTTATATGGTTTTTGGTTAGCCTGCAGTTTTATTATACCAAATGTGCAGAAGCCATTGCCATGTTAAGGTATTCAGGCGTAAGTAGTGCCAATGCTTTTATATTTCAGCCCGGTACGCATAGCTTTTCATCAACGCTGTTAAATGGTATTTCAAAAGGGGAGAAGCTGCTACCTTTTTTATCTGTCGCCTACCTTTGCCTGCTGTTTGTCCTGGCTGTAAGGTGGGTTAAAGGCTACAGGCAAACAGTACTTATAAAAACGCAAGGTTTACAAAAAATTGATATTCAGTGGCGCCTTTTTGTTAAGCGTATTTCTGAAATGCTTAATATAAAGCACCCTGTAAAAATATATGTGTCTGAGCTTGTAAAAAGCCCGTTAACCGTTGGGTTTTTAAAGCCCCTTATACTGGTTCCGCTGGCAAGCATAAACAATTTAACCGCCTACCAGCTTGAGGCTGTAATACTGCACGAGCTTGCCCATATAAAAAGGGCTGACTATATAATAAACATTATACAATCCATTATTGAAATAAGCCTGTTCTTTAACCCTTTTATACAATTACTTGGCAAAACAGTTAAGCGGGAAAGGGAAAACAGTTGTGATGATTGGGTACTGCAGTTTCAATACGACCCTTCCACTTATGCTGAAGCGCTGTTGCGCATTGCCTATATGCAGCAAACGCCGGCATTTGCAATGAACGCTGGGGGTAAGGAGAATGATTTGCTGTGGCGCGTAAAACGCATGCTAAACCAGCAAGAAAAAACTTTTCAATATCGTAACCGCCTGTTGGCCCTGTTATTAATTACCGGTTTGCTAAGCTCAGTAGCCTGGTTTAACCCTGGCATTAAAACCACAACCGCTAAGCCCACAGCAAGCGCAAGATCTCAAACCGTTGTTATTGAGCCGCTTGCTGTAAGAGTTGATAATCCCTTGTTTAACCCGCTTAGTTTTATGAACAAGCCTTTTAAAGAGGAAGTTAATAAAGCTGCTGAAGATGCAGGTATAGGATTAGAGCAAGCTACAAGAACACTGGCTAATCACGCGCTGGTAAAACTGGCCCCCGCAGTTGAGCAGGTACAAACACTTGATGTTGATCTGCTGCCTGCTGTTGCCTCCAAAACAACCGATGCTGTAAAAGAAGCTTTTGCAGATGCTGACACCAAACAACTTTTTGCGAATTTATTTACAGAAAATAAAGATTCAGCAGCTACACTTAAACTTGTGAATTTTGCAACTGCGCAACTGAAAAATGTTGCATGGGATAAAGTTAGCAACGGTATCAAAGCAGCTCAAAAAGAAGTAGCTAAGGAACTTGCTGGTAAAAAAGTTTGGGCAGAAGTTGGCGGGGCTAAATTGCAGGATGTAATCAATAACTCGATGAAGCTTGCCGCACAATCTGTATCTCAATGGCAGGTAAAAAGCGGCGATTTTGTTAGTGACGACAATAACACAACACCAGCAGCCCAGAAGAAACCAGCGGCAGTACCCAATGCGGCGCAAAGACCGCAGGCCATTAGAGTGCAGGGTTTTATGAAATACAATGAAGCAAAAAAGAGAAGTGACTCATTAAGAAAAGAATATACCCTGTTACAAAAGAAACGTAAACACACCGATTTGGGTGACCTTTCAGGCGATGTAGCCCTGCAGTATAGCAACGATTGGTCAAACAAGGTATACAACTCTTATTCCGTTCCACAAGCCTATACGGTTACGCCCGCAACTTTTAATGAATCAAATCTTTATAACACTGCCGCAGTTAATGCTACCGGGTTTGGCAGTAGTACCAGTGGTAAATCAACATTAATTGCTGTGAAAGAGGAAAAAGGTGATGAAAACAGCCACAAGAAAAGGCTTACCATTGTAACGATGGATGAAAAAGGGGAAAAGCACTCTGTCCAGGTAGTTGTGGAAGTGTACCAATAAGAGCAAGTACGATAAATAACATACAATATTTTTAAGCGCCCGGGATAATAGCATATTCAGGGCGCCTGTATTATTGGTAATAATGATTTAGCAGATTCTTCCCCCACAGATATTTTAACAAACCTAACCCATTGATGGTACAATACTTGGCATACCATAAACATTATTAACTTATAAAAACAACATCTATGGACAACCTCGAATTAAAAGGCAACTGGAATATTTTTAAAGGCAAGCTGAAAAAATCGTATGCCGACCTTACTGATGATGATTTGATGTATGCGGAAGGTAAAGAAGATGAATTATGGGGCCGGCTGCAAAAGAAAACAGGAAAAACAAAAGACCAGATATCAAAGTGGTTAAAGGGTGATGATGATTACGATACATCACCAACGGGCAAAAGATAATGGTATTGATAGTGTTATATGTAACTGCCCCGCCAAAAGCGGGGCAGTTTTAATTGTTGCCGGATTGAATTTATATCTTCACTCGCTCCTGTTTATACAAGCCGTTTTGCGCCAGCTAACTGCCAAAGTACAATACCTGCTGCAACGGAGATGTTTAAAGAATGCTTCATGCCAAATTGCGGTATCTCAATACAGCCATCGCACAATTTTAAAACATCAGCCTGCACGCCTTCTACCTCATTGCCAAAAACAACTGCAATTTTTTCACCTGGTTTTAAAACAAATTCCTTCAGCGAAATACTACCCTCAGCCTGCTCAACACCGTACACGGCATAGCCGCGCTGCTTTAGCTCATTAACAGCTTCCGCAGCATTCGCATAATACAGCCAGTCAACCGTTTCTGTCGCTCCAAGCGCTGTTTTGTGAATATCCCTGTGCGGGGGTTGTGGCGTATACCCGCAAAGGCAAATGGCCTCGATCAAAAAAGCATCTGCGGTCCTAAACACACTGCCCACGTTATGCATGCTGCGTATATTATCCAGCACCACAACTATAGTATTTTTTTCAGCCTGCCTGAATTCTTGCACGCTTTTACGGCCAAGCTCGTCCATGCTTAATTTGCGCATGGTGCAAATATAGCCCGGCGTAATCAATCGTTTTAATTACCGATTTTTTTTCCTGTTTCACACCACACCTGTTTATCTTTCAAAAAAACTATCACACACATGAGAAAAATTATTATGCCATTTTT